>JGI24021J15306_10000984_pt1 | contig 25850 bp, 16 predicted proteins | sample Ectturendosymbi1_FD_15306 | JGI IMG/M metagenome (IMG submission 15306) | reverse complement strand
GGAGCTCATTTGGAGCACATTTTTGAGCGCCAGTGAAACAAAGAGTTTTTGTAGTACAGACTTGAAACTTTGGAGATGTCTGCTACACAGGCTTGACTTAATGTAGCCGAAGTTTTGTGTCAATCTAAATAAATTTTGAAAAGTGTTTCATTTTTGGTGATGACCGTTTTTTTTTTGTGTCGCCCTGTATTTGGATTTTCTTTTGATGTACTTACACAAGATAGTAAGTCAAAAATTTTGGACCCCTTGTGATGTACATTTCGAAAAGCAGACAAGTGCTTATAATTAAATTAAGCTTTTGGACTAGGGTTAGGTTTAGCTTTCAGGATTAGGATTTGTGTTAGTGCTTAAAATTTGGGTTTATAGTTAGCGTTTAGGGTTAGGGTTCAGTGTTAGTGTCTAAAGTTAAGGTTTAGGATTAGCGTTTAGTGTTGATGGTTAGGGTGTGCAGTTATGGTAAATGGGCAGGGTATAGGATAAAAAAATATGGCCACCTTGATCCTTTATCTGCGAAGCAACTGACATGCATTGCTGTGAAAGACCTTTTTCAAAAAAAGAGTCAGTTAAACGTTGGGGTGTTCAAGGTAGACCTTATGTTAGTCGAACAGCATCAAAATGGTTATTTGAAAGTGCACCAAAGAGAGCGGTAGCGATAGCTTGGCCATATTTCCTTTCCTATCAGCTTGATTCTGGACAAAATGCATGTACTCACACCTCCGACATAAACCTTTGTCATATGGTTACGTTAAAGCAATAATCATTTCCGGACTTGGCAACCTATTGTTGATATTTTCAATGTTGCATTGCTATTGATTTGCCAAAAATACATAACATAACGTGCTTGAACCAAAGACAACAGATTCCAGAATAATTTAGATCAATAGCAGAAACATTTGCATTGACAAGCAAAGGCGTACCAAGCATAGTAATTTAGCAGCGCAGCGGATATTTGATAGGTAAAATAACTTCGAGTGCCAAGCATCTTGGAAATCGTTTCAACTAACAGTAAATACAGGTCAGGAATATCAAAAGATAGGATATGTGTGATGTTATCAACAATAAATGCAAAAAGTACAACATTTTTGTAGCTCTAAATGAATTTATCGAAAGTGACAAATCAAATCAACTTTGAACTTTATGCGTAATAGCTGAAATGTCCTGAAATCAAATACTAGAGCAGAAATGCTAATTCAAATGATTATCAAATGAACAAGAATAAGCTTTGACACTTGCTCATCCGCAATGGCAAAGAATGTAAATTTTAACATATTCATAAATTTCATTCAAGATTAGAGCATGCTAGCAGGCTATAATGTAAAATTTGAGCTTTTTACATTAACAGTGTCAGATTTTGGAACTCTTTAGCCATAGGCGTAGCCAGGGGACATGCCCCCACATTTTTAGAAAATATAGTCATTTTGTGCTTTGAGAAGCGTTTTCCAAACAAAATAGTCTCATTCGCCTAAAATCAAACATTTTGGCTCACCCCAAATTGTTTGGTCCCCGCCCAAATTTCTGGGCTAGCTACGCCACTGTCTTTAGTGACCGCAGAAGCCAACATATCGGCTTTTTTGCACAATTTTTGCGATAACTTGAGAAATACTAAAGTTACGAAATTGCAAGAAAGTTTTTTTGACCGCGCATCTTTTCAGCTGTTGACGAGATATTTCTGACATCATTCGCGACAGGGGAAAACCAGAAAATTTGCGCAGCCAAAAATCAATGAGTATGTTAAAAAATGTGTAGGAAAAGATCCAAACGGGTTAAGAAATGCTTCTATATAAAAATGCTGGCCAAATTGCAAAGCTTGTGACAAAATTTACGAAATATTGTACCATATTGATCGCGAGCACAGAGAAGAATTTATTAATACTTGGGGGTGTTCTTGTTATTTTTCTTAAGAAATTAATATCTCTGGTTCCGAACACATGAAAATTAGAAACTTTCGGAAAAACCACACTTTACAACATGCTATTAAATTTCAAGAAAAAATAATAATAAAGAAAAGGTTATGGCAATTTAAAGCCAAAAAATTTGACATATATTTGCCAAAAAAGTTTCGAAGGTTTGCAATTCTTTGGTTGTATTTTCTGCGTTTTTTCCCATGGTGTACTCCAAATTTCGGAATTGGCGACAGTTTTGGCGTGTAACCCGAAGGTCGTTTTTGAAATAAAACGTAAACGTTAGGAATTTTCTTGAAGATGACCAGAAATTTGCTCACAAGGAGAAAAAAACAAGTCTCCCAAATTTTAAATACAAGCATACTTTTTTGCTGCACTCATCTGAAGTACCTCACGAAAACCTTTCTTGCAATCTTTTACTTGTCGACGGACCGTCAGTGGTTAGCGAGCTAAGGCCGAAAACCGACGAATAAACCGATAAACCGGTTTCTGCAGTCTGTAGAATAACGAATATGGAAAAACACACTAAAGATACCTGTTCTGTAGAAGAAATTCAATGAAATGTACACGCATTTGTGTTCATAATACAACTTTATCAAAAGACGCTGATAGCTTAAGCATAGTGTAACAATTTTTTATTCTTGTTAAAATTTTTGACTGAAACTAGCAGAGGTGTTGTAAAGTAAATAACTCGAAATTAACTCTTTGAAATGACATGAAAGGGAATAGAAATATTTATGAAACATGTCCAATTTCTTTTATCTGTACAAAAGCTAGCAATAAGGTTTGCTTGGTTATACACCGACGTAGTATTTTGGAGTGAAAACATTTTGTGATATTTTGACACAGACATAGTTATACACACATTTTTTTCTTCTAAAATACCCTGAAACACATTGACAAATTGAAAAATGAGTCTATAGCATATGGAATTTAGAACAAGTTTTGAGTGACGATCAAACAGACAATATCAAAGTAACAAGGATGAGAGAAAACGTTGTTGAAGTGGCAGTTGATTGCATCTGATTAAATCCTTTCAAAATCAATCTGGAAAGCTCAACTTCAAATGTAACAACACAAGCAGAAATGAAAATGCAAGACCCTTATTCAGTTGTTCGAAAAATATTTTCATTCTTTCCGTATTAGCACAAGCTGTCAACGAAAACTTTTCTTTTTTCGTTTTCTTCTTTTGTGAACCTGTGAATGTGCATATAACGCTTTAAGTGATTTGAAACGCCCTCCACATTTGTTGCATTGCACGTCATCAGCACCCAACAAAGTTCTAGATGAATGCTCAAGTTCCAGTTGATCCACCGCCTCCTGATTATGACGGGTTTGTGGTATATAACTTTCCTTTATAGAGACGTTTGTGTATGTTTCCACTGATCCATCGGGATTTGTCGTTTGTCTTGATTAGCTTGAAAAGTTTCGCTTTCTTTTATTGATAATACCGTGAATTACGATATTGACACATAAAAAATAAAAATATTCTGTGGCAGAGGCCATCCATCCATCACCTCTAAGGTAAAATTTATGTTCAGAATTTAGAACGTGAATGTACCAACCTATTTCAGCCATTGATATTTCTACTAGCAACACAAAATGATTTTATACGCAAATTTGCTTTTCGTTCAATCAAAGGTTTTGTAGTGGAGCATTTGTGGCTTGAAGCTTTTCGAAAATTCAAGTCGTTGATAGATAAAGTGCTTTAGAAGTTAAAAACCAAAAACTTCCTTTTTGACAGAACTCTGCAAAAACAAAGTGGTCATAATGTGATTCTCATCATTGCGTTAAGATGAATTAGTTCTAAAGCAAGTTTGTTTTCTATCCAAACATCCAGAAAACGTATTGGTTGATTATGCAACTAAATAATGTTTTAATTTTGAATGCAACGTATACAGAAAATGAAACCTCGTACTTCGTTTTCCTTTCTCCAAGATATATAAACCACATTTTTCAATACATCCTTGTGCAGCATAAATCTATAGTAATTTGTTACGTGCCTAGGTATAAAAGAATCACAGTAACGGTTGAAATTATTGTACATTGCAATGAAAAACGTTAATGAAAACCATACTAACATCAATATTTATTACATTTTTCTACAAAGGTCAATGTGCAAAAAGACATCAACGCGATAATATCCTTTTCAAAACTGAAGATACATTGTGGTTCGAAACAAGTTGTTCAACGTGATATTCTGTTATGGAACGTCTTCACTCGCACACGCAACGCATGAAACTTCAGCATGCATCGCATAAATAAGGAACACACAAAACGCACAACAAGCAATGCGTGAAAATACAGGAACAGGAAATTGGTAATGCAAGTTGCTACAGTGAAACTGTTTTTAAAATTCTCTCCTTTACAGCAAATGCCAGAGAATTTACTTTTAACATTTTTACCGACCAAATGAAAATGAAGAGGCAAATAAGAAACTTACGTTGAAGTAATGTTTCCTTTTCTTATTGTTCCATGCCACAATTCACGTTTTATCATGTCAAACCCATAGTTCCTACGCTCTTTTTGAAGTCAATTTGTAGACATTTTTACAAGCGAATGTGAAAACGTGTGCAACCGCTTGGCAACAAGCAATTGCCATACAAACGAATAAACACTTTTGTCAAGTATATTGTGAAGCGTGCTGTAACCAGGGACGAAGGAGTGTGGGGACATGTTAGAGGCATTCCCCTGCGTTCCTTTCAAAAGGGGGCAGTGAGAGCGGTGGTGCCTTTTCATAACAGATGCGTAGTTAAATTCATGGTTAATCAAAATCGACTTGAAACAAATGCATTCCAGCAGTTCGCGCACCCACAACGACCAGAAAGGTTCTTTATAATTTGTCTTGTTATTTTTGAGGTCAAAAATGCGGCTGAATAAAAACAAACGTAAATGCTAACGATTTTTTTTGTTTTTTATAAGTTTCCATTGCCCTCGCTTCTTTTACCGCACCCCCTTCCGTATCGTTGTTCCGGGGTCCCTGGTTGGAAATACCGGTGAAACGCATTTGCTGAATTGACAAGCGTTCGACTCTATTTTGCAACTTCTTCACTCTACGTCAGATTTCATTTGCTTGAATTTAACCCTTTTACTACCGCGATCTGCCCAGATTTTTTCGCAAAATATCGCCCGCTGGTTGAGCTAGAGAGCTTCTCAAACCCTCTAAAGATTGGCATGTCTAGTAGTTTCGATTAAAAGAAATTCGAAAGTTTTGGATATGCCTTTTTTTGTAGATGACGTCACAATAGGGGAAGGTTTGTTTTCTTCGGCCAACTTCATTTTGCACTGAGCCTCAACCGCAAAAGGGAGTTTTTTGCTGCTTGAAAAACTAGACAAAAATCCGAATTTTTAAAGCCTTTAACTGGCCTTCAAGCGATGGTTGTTGCCAAGCTATGATCTAAAAACAGCAAAGGCCGCAAAATAAATGAATATATTTAAGTAAATTCCCTGGGGAATTTATTATATCATTTGTTGTTTTTAGGCCATAACTTTTGGATAATAAACGCTAGAAAGGCGTTTAAGGGCTCTCATGACTTGGTTTGTAGCCTAGTTTCAAAACAATAACTGAGTCAAAAAGTTCCATTTAACGGTTGGGGCCCAGGGCCAAGTAATTTGGGTCAAAATGGCCAAAAACCTACCTCAACTGTGACGTCACCCTAAAAAAATCAAAACCAAAACTTTCCAATTTTCTTTTAAATTGAGACTACTAGTCTTGCTGCATCTTCAGAGGGTTTAAACAGCTCTCCAGCTCAATTGGCTGGCGAGTTATTTTGGTGCAAAATTCTGCAAAAAAGTGGCACCTGCGGTTGTTAAAGGGAAAAACGTTTTGTCTTTCAGATGACAATTACACTGACACAATTTCATTCAAATGAAAAAGTGCTTGAGAGTTACTTACTGATACAATTTCTGCCGGTACCTTTAACGTTGAATTTTTTCACGCGCACACACAAAATCTATATCTCACATACGTACGGTACCAACGATAGTACATGTTCTAGTACCTAACAACAGTATCTATTAGTGTAAAAAGTATGCAGGTCGTTCTGTGATGAACTTTCAAAATGTATTATACAATTTCAAAATTTAAGTTTTAATTACACATTTTCAAAGTTGAATATTTTATTATACGTTTTCAAAATTCGATCAGTTCCTATACATTTCTTAATTTTTGATCAGTACATGCAGTGAGTTTCACAATATTTTAAAGCAACAATAAGAATTGTCAAAACAAATTATAGTTTCTCATTCATTTTTTACACTCCATGTCCATTGGTTTCCAATTGCTCTCATTGACTTGAGGTTCGAAGAATTTTTGCCTGACCGTTGTTTATGATGGACAGTTCCTTTGTTCACTTTTTTTAATCTTGGAAGGTCCTTCTTTTCACAAAGTGAACTTGGGTGATGTGCTATTTTTCGCACCAATATCATCGGAACGTGAACTGTCACAGCTTTATATGCTTGTTGATTTTCACTGTATCCTTGAAAACATGATCGAGTTTTGAAATATAGTGTAGCTGCTGCCAGAAACATGCATATGCAAAGTAAAAGTTGTCTTTCTGGAGAAGAAAAATCCAATATGAAAGAATTTCCCAGCAGGTGAAGTCCTATTTCAAGCATCATAAATCTCAAGAGGATTACGCTGTTGAGAAAACATTAAAACCAAAAGATTTCCTTAGTTTTTGTACAGGTTATCTCAAATAACTTCACCTCTATGACTTTACAAAGAGTTCTTGTTCAAAACCGATCATTTTATTACGTTAAATCCAAGAAATATTCATCAGTTGACATTTTGCAAATGAGCTGCAGGCTGCAACCTACCCAATTTTACATCATTCACAGACCTTCTAAACTATCTTGACTGTATGAAAAGTTGTTTCTCTATAAAGTGTAACACGACTTCATTCGGTTCTGGACGACAGAGCAAATGCGTCATACGTGGTTAGAAGATTTTGACACAATGTGATATTCAGAGGAGGTCACTGCTGTTGTTCCTGTCAAACCTGAAAAAAAATAATTTTCCCTAGCATACCTTGCAGATAATGTTGAATATGCGAAATAAATCAGACTTTTCGTGTTTTACGATGATAACAACTTGCCTACAGCCAGGAGTTAACATAAAGAGTTGCTTGTAAGTCCACAGCGAACTTCTGTCCAGTGGCAAATGGACAAGATAGGAAATTTTCTATATTTGTCATCAGCCAGAAGTTAACAAGAAAAGCTATCCATGAGCGCTCGGCTTAGACGTTAACATAAAAAGCTTCACTCATAAACAGATTATCATTAAGAGCTTCATTTGAAAACAAATTAATAATAAGAGCTTTTCTCAAAAAAACGCCTCTTCACTGAAAAAGCTTATGCAAAGAATTTCACTTAAAAACACCACTTCACTTAAAAACAAATCTAAGGTTGCAAGCATTGTTTGAACACAACTACCAATGAAAAGACTACGGTTGAACAAGCGCGGGTTTTACACATTTGCCTGTTCATAAGACATCATGCTCTGTTCTGTTGTTGAATCCTGGTTAATTTCTGAGGAGAACATACTCCTACCGCCTTTGCAGAAAAAACTTTTGAACACATACGTAGTGTCCTTCATTTAAAAACAAATCTACGCGTGCAGGCGAATTTAACATGTTGGAATCGTGAAAAGGACCGTTATTATCAAACATTTTAACACCCTGCTGCTCTGACTAACGTCAAACTTGAAATGCGACGGGAGTTCGGTTTTGCCACGTACAGAGACGTCAACAAGCAGAAACCCAGCTGTTATTTAAAACCCTTTCAAAAAAACTTTCAGATTAACTCTTTAATCAACTCATAAAACCATATGGAACAGCTGCAAATGTTAAAGGACTCTGCGCATTAAATTAATTAGCACCTAACACAGAACAACTGAAAACATGCGCATGCTTACATTGAATAAAGTAATCATAACAGCAGCAAAAACAGAACAGCTGGAGCATTAAACAGCGTCCACGCGCGGGCATTCACGAAGCGGTCTATTCACAGCTGTTGACACAATGCTGTGGCGGTCGTGTCGCGAGGAGGCGTTGTCTTGCGCTGAAGCAAAGAAACACTGTACCGCGCGGGGCGTGCCAATGTTGAAGTGACAAACACACCACAAATTAAAAGATCCCATTTGAATAAGACAGAGGATAGCGTTATTAAAGTGGATGCGATGATTTATTGGTAGCAATGCTATGATTGTTGGACCATTTTTGCTACCTTAAACAAACTGAAGTCTTCTTGAAAAAATGGAGTTTGGCCGATTGGGTATTTTCTGAAAGCTGAATCAATGTTGGTTGCTTTCGATCAATATCAGTTTGATAAAACTAATTAATGCATGCTATACGAGGAAGGTCCAAAACCCCGTGTGCCGATGTATACAGGCTGGCAAATCTTATTGCCTGATGTCATTTTGTGACGTTGATTATTCCACGATTGGGTTAACCAACCTAACAAACTACTCAGTGCAGCAGTTTCTCTACTCTTATCTTATTTTGAACATTAGACTCAACAAAATACCTGCACATTCATAATTAGGGCAATCAAAAACCAATAAAGTCAAAATTTTTTGCCGTTTTCAAAGGTTATGAAACGTCCACAAACCAAATTTCACGCTGATGCTACGAGCCAATCCAATGTTACAAGGTCAAAATTTATCGTTACGTCAAATTTTTGTTGCAGCACAGCTTTTTTTTCTCTTATCAATGAATATGCATCTGAGTTAACCTCAACACTATAAGCTGAATTATTTCGCAGTTGCAAACGCAGGAAATTGATAAGTCAAAATTAATTCGAAATCTCTAAATTATGAAGACAAAATGTCAAGCTTTTAGGTCAAAAATTCGTTTGACTTATAATCTTCGTGAGAACCGTGATGTGTGACTCCCAAACCAGTGACAATCTCAGTGGTCTTGCATAGTCGGTGCAATAAAACGTTACACAGAACGATGTTAGTTTGATTGATGCGTGACCAATCCAATATGTGTTTTATAACCTTGGTTACAAACCATGGAGTCGGAAGTGCATCAAATACTTTAATTCAAAAGTAATAAATATTGTTTTTGGAATCAATCAAATATTTAAGAATGACTTGACCCGCAGAAATCGTTCCCCTAGAAACTGAAATCGCCTAAATCACAAAATCGCACCCAGGGGGGCAATTTCTCCCACGTTGAGGACCACTGCTCTAAGCTGTGGAATGCATTCACGAAAGAGTTTAACATGGAACCTCAAACGTACTGTTACGAAATTACACAAACAGCTGCTCTTGCATCTATAACGTTTATTGCTGGCTGACCCCTTAACTATGACTTCGCCAGTTGTCTTTCCTGATTGTAAATTGTTCCGCCCTGGCAGGCTACTACGTAATTGTTTTTTGCTGTTGTGTCAACCGTGTACCTTAGTTGCTGTCTTTTTCCCATGCTGCCTTTGGTTTGCTAATTTTCTTTTTGAGCGGTTGGTCGACTTGTTAAATTGTTTCGCGTTGTTTTGAGTCAAACTGTACCAGACACTTAGATATATGGTGGCCGTCAGAATTAATTTACTAATTTCAATTTTGCTTATTGTTAGCAGCGATTCTCAAAATGGCACGTGGCATTTAATAAACCTGCTTCTGCACCTCGGCTGCATTGCTGCATCACAAAGTTCTCATTTTTGTAAGCTGTTTTTTGAATTTTAGGTGATTTCGTAGGTTTTTATGTTTTTCGCTTGTGCTCAAATACTGTAGCTAAAGATTGTCTCTCTTGTCTTGCCGTGCTATAACATTTACCTTTACTGATACCAATTTACAACATTAGCAGTGTCTCGGGAAAAGCAAAAAAACGGCTATGGTATTTTCAGCCAAATACAAATGCCAAAGTGTTTGCTCACTTCTTTGAAGTTTCCCCTGAAATATTTGATTGTATTGGGTTATGATTTTCGCTCCTCTGGGCGCAACAGTAGTTTCGTTTTCCGTTTGTTGCGCAAGGGCGATTTCATTGTTGCTGAACTTGTTGACCTCTCCTCTTGTTTGACGACATCACGGGCACGTTTGACGTCACTCAGTGGCAGGACGCTCAGCAGAATTTCTGTTGTAGCATCGCATTTGAGCTCAGCACTTCAAAATTATTTTCATTCAGCATTTGACCATGCCTTGATGTTTGCACAGATGATTTTCAGAGGTGTGTCCAACAATTGCAGAAATGAACATACTTTCGTGGAAGTGAACTAAGTAACGTTTTTTTTAACTATTTGGACAAACCCCAAGCCATGGTTTTCGCTCCATGCGTACCATTTCCTAAATACGACTGATTTATTCAGTTCATTCTTGAGTTTTTGCTTTCTCTGCGCTTGTCTTTCAACTTTTCAACCAACCACAAAACAAGCAAAAAAGGGCAGAGTCAAAATCTGGAGAATTTCATTGCATTTTGCCCTTTTTCCTTTCAGAGGTGTTGCACATATTTTGAACTTTTGCAGTAATATGAAAGGTTCCGCTGCGTAACAAGGAATAAATAATTACTAAGGTGCGGCCATTGTTCGAAAACCATTGCAATCCTTGTGTTTAAATACCTTGATATGGTGAGCACAAAGACAAACAGATTTAAAACAGTTGATGTTTTAAATTGTGTTTTAAAAATTCAAGTTAAGATTTTTCAGGTAGTTGCCTTTTGTTTATTATTGGAAGGCATTACTATAACGTCAACACTTTATGAAGAATAGTGGTATTGTAGAAAGGTGTTATCAAGCTTGATGAGGTATAACACAACAAGTAGTCCAGTATGCCTATCATGAAGTAACAACTTGTCTGCATACGTTCAGTGTCTTACTTTAAATGTGACATAGAAATTACAAAAATATTTAAAGAACGTTAAGCCAGTAGTTTGCAAGTCAATAAATGTGTGGATGTCAGTTATTGCTTAAATCAACAAGTTTTTTCTACACTTGTGGCATGCATTGTTCATCCTGGTGATGTTGACAAAGGCTTCATCTTGCGCATTATGACCAACGTGTGTGTTTCTGACGCTCTGCCGTTGCGCTCTGCACGCGAGAACCCAGTTGAACCTCTATAAGGTTCTTCCCCTTTACATCACGTGGAGGAAAACTCAGGTATTTCTGTAACAATACATTTGCGCAATGTGGAATACGTTTATCGGTAGTGGGATTTTTTAGCAAGAGTTTAGTTAGNTGTTTAGGTATATAAGCTTTCACAACAAAATGCAGTTCATATTGGACTTCAATTTTTGAAGAAAAAGAATTNGAGTTTAAGCAAGAAGCTGATCCAAGCGTCGGAAAGAAAATAAAACCATCAATATTATATAAGGTGTGGGACTGCATGCTACGTTTAAGTGTAACGTACAAAAAGTTTGGTAGATCTATTTTGATAAGTTGCAGAAAGTAGAATTGGAAACTTAAAGTGAAAGTGATTGGTTTGACTTGTAGAATTGGAAACTCAAAGTTAAAGTGATTAATTTGACCAGCTTTCTCTACAGTTTATTGTTAATGATTGCACTACCTTAATGGTTTGTTTACTTTCGGGTATATGGCAAACTTTTCTCCCTGTGCTAATAGTAATAATACCTTCTTTCGTTTCAGAAACCTTCATGTTTGCTTCCGCACTGTCGTCATCTAAAAGGCAGCAACTTGTGAAATTTGAGAAACACAGTTCAACTATAATGTTGCCATTCTGGTTCCTTGCACTACCTGCAAGAGCCTGTTGTCGGAAAAGATCGAGTGCAACTCATTCATGGCATGAGATGCTTTGGTTGATAATTGCTATTCTTATGTGCTTTGTGAATTTCGTTTGTTGAACTTGCATTGACACAATTTTCAGGAAATGGAAAGGCATCCGCTTTGACTTTTTGCGAAAAATCCAGTGCGCATTACACTCTTCAATGGTGTTTAACTTATGAATGTTTTACTTCCGCCCTTTGTGTCTGCGGTTACAGTTATTCAGGGTTATCAGTGGTGTAAAAGATGTGTTTGAACTTGTTTTATTGGTTTTGATTCTTTTGTTAGTGTACACAAAAACCCGATCAAACAAATTTTGCAACAGATGTATGGAAAGGTCTGTGCAAGAAAGAAAAGAAAAACTGTGCGATTGGTCAGACCCTTCTTTGGACGACGAGTTTGTAATATGTTCACAAGACTTCCTTTCAGCGTTTGAAGTTCCTTCGCAGTGTACTATAAAACGAAATGCTACTGCTAATCGTATATTTGATTATTTTTTATGATACAAAGGGCAAGCGCTTTTACGTGGTTCACCCATAAACGTTACAAAAAGCTTCTTAGACCTTTGGAAAGATCTTTGAAATTTAACACCTTAATCCGTGTGAACAAAAGAAGAATGTATTGATGAGAAATCTTTCTTGAACTCTTGCACTTACGTAAGAGCACAAAGTTATTGTTTCTCGTAAAGTGACTGCCTAACCTAAGAGCATTTCTTTATACTTTTTACCATTGAAGTTTTTGCATGACGCTTACAATTTTGTGTGTGATTCAACATCTTGTTAAGTACTTGAAGTGAAGTTATCTAGCAAGTGTACAGAGGTCAGTTGATCTACAAAATTTTGATTCGCCTAATTTGTCCTTGTTTTCATCCTTTAAGATGTCACAGCGCAACTACTTAACATTGACTGTTCATAGCGTTTGACTAATGCAAATACTATTTTGGTGCTAATATCGGCGATCTGATTTGCTTGTTGAAGTCAGCTTACGACTCGTATTTCTTTGGTTTGTCCATAAATTTTTGCATGGTTATTGAAATCAGGTAACGACCATGATTTTCAAATCGAGTGAGTTAGTTATAGACAGACTTTCGTAACCAAGCCGAGTTCGATTCAACCAGTAGTTGTAACAACCTGTTTCTCGTTTGGTTGTAGTTTCCCAAATGACTATTCAAACAAGCATATTTTATGCCGACACTTTTGAATAAAAAACGTGAAGGATGCCAAAACGTAGGACATTAAATTTTGAATCACGTAGAAGTTCATTCCGAGAAATTAAAGGACATGTTGCCAATTAAAACAAACGCTTCATAAACTTTCAGAAACCTTCAAGTGCTATCCATGTGAAAAACGAAACTAAATTCATTACAAACTCTGTTTCTTAAGCCGTTTGATGAAAATAAAAAAAAAATTCGACTACGCTGCACGAACGTTTTTTTAATCAAACTTTTATCGAAAAACTGATTGACGAATTTATGAATATAACAGATAAATTCTTTATTTTCAATTTCAAAAACTGCCATAAGCATTCAAAATGCAAGATTTGGTAAACCTGTGCCTTCAACATTGTTGCATTGCAGAACCGTCATACCATTTTTTATTGCATTCAAAAATTTGTTTCTTTTAAGAAAAAGATTTTCTGGAACCTTTGCTAATGTCGACAGTAGAAGATTTTCTAGCTTACGAAGCACTGCACAAGCTTCGGTATCTGCAGAATTTTTCTTACACCATCACCTTAGTCACTTACAAAGCAGATGAATCAACTCATGATATTTCAGCGCAATATTAATACAAAAAGATCTATAATTCTATGTATTTGCAACTGCGCTCTTCTTTGCGTGACATTAGTTTCGTCTTTCAGGTTATGACGCAATGGCGACCTCATTGTCTTTGTGCTTGTTGTTGACCTCATGTTTTGTTTGATGTCACGTTAAGCTTTGGTGCCATACAGCGATCGCCATTTCAGAGTCTTTTTTTAACGCCACCACAACATTTACTGGACTTTGCACACAATTCCAACAGAGGTCCGTCCAACAGTAAAGTTCTTTATTAGCTTTTCCTTCATTCGTTACGTTGGTTTAGCAAAACGTGTTCAGTGTTTGGGAGAAGTCAGCGAACTAATAACTTGCCAATTCTCTTAAAATATTTTAGTTGTATTGCGTCACAGATCTGGTTGTTTGTGCGTGCCACTGCATTCGCTTTTCAAGTTTTACACAATGAAGATATTTAAATTTGAATTCGTTGATCTCTCGTTTTGTTTCATGACCTTTGCCGCTGCTCAAAGGTTTCATTTCTGGTAAATTTCATTTCTTATGAGAAATTTTAAAATTTAACCAATCAAACCATACAATTTTAAGCACACTAAAATCGCGTTCTTAAACAATTTAATACTTGTACAAGTTTTTGTTTCTGGACTTGCCCATCAGTGAAAGTAGCAGGGGCGGATCTTAGGGCGGTCGATTGGGGCGATCATCCCCTCTAAAACCTGCGAAAGTAACATTATTCACCATGATTTTGAACAACTCGGAAAACGGCATTGGTGATGTAAGGCCATTTTGCTGTTATCTGTTTTGTCATAGCAGTGTTTGAAGTATACTACATCTTTTTTGCAGTATAGCCAAGCCTTTATGAGACTTAATTCCCAATTTAAACAGAAAATCGCTCCACCTAAACTTACTTGCTGGATCCGCCCCTGGAAGTTAGCCTGTGTAAAATCATGAAAGAAGCCCCAGTAGTACTGCATGAATAAAGCAAAGAAAATTCCCGAACGCAAGCGTAGGAATTCACAAAATGCTTGTGTGAAAAACTTTTTCAGGAAGAAATTAGAAAATTTTATACCTGAGAAACCTCAGTTAAAGTGAGGTAGCAAGGTGAACATAAATATGTGGAAGGTGCACGTCCGTGTCCTGACTTTGGTTTATCTCCGCATCACATCACTACGGCTGAGAACATGTCAGGCATTGCGACAATACAGTTGCATTGCAAAAGAAGAGCAAAACAATTTGCGATCAGATTCGGCTGAGCCACCCCTATGGTATCTTAGGGCCGAAATCATCCAAACTCTTAAAAGAAATTGACGAGAGAATGAATTAGAGGAGTGTAGTTTTAAGGGATGGCAAAAAGCACACAGATGCCCACACAAAATAATTGCAGTGCAATCTAAATATACAGTGTTTTACTTTGCGCTGGTAGCTTGAAAACAATTGCTATTGCATTTGCCGTGTTATAATATAGCCTAAAATTAACGTTTGCGCCAGTGCCTTGACAACGAGCAAAATGTTTTATTTCTGAAACAACAAAAATTTATTGCAAAAGTGCATCCTTTTTTTATTGTGTAGATTTTATCGGAACATCCGTTTTTTTATTTTCTATAAGGATATCTTCTTCACCTCTGATTCGCAAATACAAATGGATCATCGCAACAAAAAGCCAACTTTTATGGAAAGTTGTCTGATTGCAACAAGCAATCAAGAACGCTTGAATGTCGTCATTTCTCTCCCAGCTATATCCAACCCGCAGCCCGCGTGCCGCAAAGGAAAACAATAATGGTTCAAGAAAATGAGGAAAACTTCACCAAAATATTTAAACATGTAGTTCTGATTCAAAAAGAACTGAAAACAATTGATATAACATTGCATTAGCAGCTATTGAAGCACATAGCAGACCATGCAAGTACACCCATGTACATATGGCCTTTACAATATAATTCTCTCAATCAAAACCGGTTTCTCAAATAACTGTTTGAACAATGGAATTTCAAGTTGAGCTTCGTATGAACTTATTGATTTTAGATTTTCATTGTTCGTAGTACAAGTAAACATGCCACCTGCAGTAAATACTTTGAGAAACAACAAACCAACCATATTTTTTATGATGAGACTGGAATGAATGAAATATGCAGTATTTACACATATTAATTAAATTGCAATGTTGGCTTAACCTTTATAGGTTACAATCACTACACTTATAGGAGTAAAATCTTAAACAAGTTAATATGACAAAACTGCAAATCTTTGGTAGGCTATGTGCTTAGAAATAAGTTTATTGCAATGGCTTTCTGTGAATGGCATTTTCCTTAAGGATATGTACACTGTTTATTTAGTAAATTATTAAACAAGAAAAGTAGGCTACCAGTTAAACATTGCAACTAATAGCAAAATGATTCATAAAAGTAAGGGCCCTGTATCATTGATTTGAAACCTCTTAAATTTTGATTGAGGGACCCATATCTTTTTGAAGAGTACTGTGCACCTTATCCATGAAGAAAGAACAAAGGGCCTGCTTATCCTTTGACTAGGCTTCCTTGACATCTTGGTCATCTTACATTTTGTCTGGGGCCCCTGTCCTTTGAAAGTACAGTAGACATGTTATTCACGTTTAATCAAAGACAAATAGGCCTCCTTATCCTTTGATTAGGGGACCTTAACAGCTTGGTTGAGGGCTTTTTACTTTTTGACTGGGGCCCCTTGTCCTTCGATCATACAGAAAGCTATATATTTCACAATTTCAGTTTGGCTTCTTATCTTCAGGTTGAAAATCCAAATGTGTTAAACTATATTATTGATAACAACATATAGCAAACCAAATAAAGTTTTATTGTGTAATCATTTTAATAAAAATACAATCATGACAAAAATCTCATAAATTTTTGAAAGCGCGCAAACTAAAAATGAGCGCCCCCTCAAAGACCGTAAATTGACAATGGGGACCCCCATTTTGCACACCCTGTACACGCACTAAGACCACTACTGCCATGGCAAAAATCAATGCATATGTCGGATTTTCTGCCTGTTGAATTTTTTGAAACTAAGTTCCCGTAGAAAGAGAACGGGAAAAAATCCTGAATACTTTTAACCAATATATTTCCTGTCAAAGAAGTATAGCTACGGAAGCTTCAGAAATAAAAATAACAGGTTGTTACTAATGTTTAAAGCATGTGACAAACATCTCCATCGGAGCAGAAGAAAACCTTTTACGTTTCAACTGTGTTTTGTCAAAAATCACTTAAAAGTGATTTTGTGCACGTAAATTTCAATTGTGTTAGATGTAGCCTATACTAAAATGCAATGAATGCGTTTATGTCCAAGATTTTATTTTGTTAGAATGACATCCCCAGTTCTAACTAAACGAGAGAACACTTCCACATTTCTCAGTTAGCGTTGCTCTGACCACCTAAGCAAGAAGGCAAAACGCATGGCTTGTAAGGAAATGGTGGCCATTGATAGAATGTCATTTCCTCCAAACCACGACAGCCAGGCATTGATGCAGAATTCTTTCTTGGCCTGGACGTTCGCACGCTTTCGGAAAAGGGAATCTACGGAATGGGAAATATTTGTATCAACAACATTCAAGCAATTCAGTTTGATCCAGGGTTTTTGAACCGAGTAGGGTTTATTTGAACTCGAGGTGTATGAAGGGAATTGGTCTCATTGATTTATTGGATTACAATACTTTCTTTCACCAACAGAAATGGATCGCGACTAGTATGTCAAGAAATGCCATGTTAAAACATGGACAGGAATAGGTAGTATAATTTTAGAGTAACACAATTATCGTTCAATTAGAACTTGTAAAGAAATTGCTGTAAATTATCTATTTTTGCACCATTGAAAAATAGGCCAAATTTTGAATAAATCATTTATGGTCCTTCTAACTTCAAATACTCAGTGAATGCAATAAGGAAATGTGGCATAGGTGTAGGAGGAAGCAAATTTTTGGGGGTGCAAAGGATTTTTGCCCAAATAATACCAAACTTGCCGAAAAAGTTATTGTGAAACTTTTACCGACCGTTTTTGTGGTGTGACCTACAAAAATGGTCTTCACTTGTTTTTCTGCCAACCTTGGGCGCCATTTTTCAAAGTAAAACAACGTTCGGCGGCATTTTTGAGCAGATGTCAGGGATTTTGCCAAGATGTTTAGAGATTTTGTTCGGATTTTCAGGGATTTTTCCCAAATTTTCAGAGATTTTGCCCAAATTTTCAGGGATTTTGCCCGGATTATCAACAAATCAAAACTTTTTGTGGGCGCTTGCACACCCCGCACCCCCGCCTCCTGCACCACTGAAATGTGAAGATTTAGCATCTTTAACACAGAACCGCTGATTTCAAACATTGCACATGGTAATGTACAACTCTTACATATGAAACAGTTTATCTCGATATTACCGATGTGCTGAAGTTTACAAACAATTTATATAGTGATGATTGAAGCTGCATATTTATGAAATATAAAAACGAAGCAAAAGGTCTTCTGTTACTGACACTTTTTCATAGCTTCGTAACAAAAATGTTCGAAAATATTAAAAATTCAGGAAAAAGACGAAACCTTTTTCAAAACCTTGTTTTATTGTGAATATTAAGTTCATGTAGACGTATGCATTTGTGGAAAATGGGCTTTAAATAATTTTCTGCAAACCAATTTAGAATTATAACACATTTACCAGCCACACACATTTACAACTCCAGAAATTAATGACTGTCACAAACAAGAAGGTCCATCTGTATCAATAAAAATAGAATTGTTTTTTAAAGAATTGTAAATATTACTAAGAACACGTGGTGGCTTGCAAAAATTTTAATCTATGACTAAGCACATGTGGTAGTTTGCAAATTCAAAGGCAGCTTAGTTGGAAATGCAGCACAACAAAGATCCAATAGTAATTTACTAAGAATTGTTAAAACGTAGTATCAACAGTTTGCAGTGTAAAACATGTGTGATATTCATTACGAAAAAAATAGCTTTCGCAGCATCTTGCACAATTTCTTTATTTCAGTGTTGACGCAACTGGCGATTACAAAAACCCGGACTGGCTTGTTGCAATGATGTATGCACCTGCTGTACGTGACCTTGTACTGATCACCACAACTCAGTGCAGTGCTGATTGATGTACTTTCCCTCTTCATGTGGAGGAAAGTTTATGTTGTTCTGCAACTCGCGCATTGTAGACTAGTAGACTCCCGCATTGTATGCTAGATTTACCGATGTGGGAATATTTGTTAGCAAGACATAAATCACATGTGTTGTTATATAAGCGTTTTACCACATAATTTCGTTCAAGTTGGATGAAAGTGATTTGAAAAGCAAGATATAAATTTCAAACAATACATTTCGCCCTCTTTTGACAAAAGAAGCAAAGGATCTACAGATTCAAAGGTGTGTTGGGCTGATTTTTTTTCATGCTTAGTTTTTAACAGATTGTGTGATGGTAAAGTTTTGAATTCTTGTAAGTTAAAAAAAAACAAAACAAAAAAACAATTTACCAATGGATTCTTCTCAGTCGTGTTTGTAGGGAGTAGCTCCTTGAATGGTAAGTTTCGGTCAGAATTTGGATGTAATGGTATCTAATTGAAAACCTTGGTGGCTTGTGCATTTTCACATTTCTGGCAGTCCATCGCACGACCTAGACTCAATAATACCTTTTCGTTGCAGCAAACCTCTGTGTTTAGTTCGATTGCTGCACCGTCGTCAAAGGAAATGAAGCTGTGTTTAGCACTGGTGGAAACAACCTTGTTTGTGATATTGATCATCTGGCTTTTTGCGTAATCTGCAACAATTTCCACTCAAACAGGATCTCGTGCAGCTCAGTCTTGGCACGAGCTGCTTTGGCTAATGATAGGCATGCTTTTGTGCAGTGTTCACGTCGTTTCTTGAGCTTTCATTTGCAAATGATTCAGCAGAAATGAAAGGAGAAAGTTGCTTCGCTCTTCTGCAAGAGCCCTAGTTTGTTACATTCTCTATCGAAACGATCGAGATATTAGAAATACTCTTGACCGCTGTTTCAATTTTGTCTGCGCTCATCGCGTTATCATAATTATTAATGCTGAGAAATGTGTGTTTGATTTTGTATTAATCTTTCTGACTCTTTCTCCAATGCATAAGACAGTTACTGGCGTCGGAAGGATTTTTCCAAGGGGGGCAATGATGGAATTTTCTATGGAGTAGCCAAAATGTTTTCTTTCAGGGGGGCAGAGTAGTGAAATACTGTTTTGTCAATTTGAAACTAAGAGAAATAAATTTTCTCCTGAAGAATTAATAGGAAAACATCAATTAAAAAAATTCAGGGAAAAGTCTTGAACTCCCCTCGCCCCCTTGCCAACGTCCATGACGAAACAGTTTGCAAGAGGTCTGTAGAAAACCCTTTGGCATAAAGTGCTTTGGTTGGTGATAATGCCGCTGCTTAGACTAAGAATTCCTTTTAAATGTGTTTATAAAAGTTTATTACTCACCTTTTGAAGTTTGTTCGATTTGTATATTTCATTTTCGTTGGATGGTTTAAGTTTTTTCGTCAAATGATTGAAGTTTGTTTGTTGCGCAGAATGAATTTTTGGCAAATGGGTAAATTTTGTAAAACTGTCTATACAGTTAGAGGTGTTTGAAGAGCTTGTTAGCTGCTGCAGTTTGACTTGTACTTCCCTTAGGCATACAGGGGTGCATGAAACGCACAAATTTTATACTCATATACGCGGTCACTGTTGCGAAATCCTATCAGCATTTCACCATAACTGCAACTATCTACCTATGCAATACCAGTGGCGTCGATCAGACTTGCAGAGAGAAACATCGGCTACATGACGTTTTCGTCCGCTTTAAAATGCTAAAGTGAATTTTGGTACCACTCAATGGAATGAAAGCGTTTCATCCAGGCAAATAGTTTCAGCCGGGCAATGTTTGAAGTAGCGAAGATTCTCAATGTTTATGTAACGCAGGTGAACGCCACGCTTGCAACCAAGTTCTTAGTAATACACTAACTGAAATCCGTGCCTTGTTTTTCTTAACCAGTCATCAAGCTTTTCTCTTTTCGCTATATTGCCTTTGCGTAGCTTTCTGCAAAAGTGTTTTCCAATATTGTTATTTGGCTTTGACTGTTGAAAAATGACTAATTTAAATACAGCAAATAAATGGAATGTTTTTGTTTCAAACTATCACATATGCGTTCGGAAAATTTGGATAAATGCTATCGATTGAAATTAGCTCCATCAAGAAAAGCATATCCTGACGTAAAAATGAAACATTATTATCAGGTACTGTGTGTTTTTAGGTCATTTGCAGTGAATAGTGTTATGGTATTTTTGAACCATAGCATGAATGCTAGTTAGTGTGTTAGAAATTGGAATTTGCAAACTGAATGTAAATTGAATGTATTGAAATTGCATGTGTAATCTGCAACTAACCATGATGAAGTATATGCATTAAATACATGATATACTACAGAAGACTTTAGCGAGAAACTCTAAGAAAATCATTGTGGAGAAAAATGACCGATGATCAATACGAAAAGATGGAGAGATCTATGTGTGGGACGGTTAACAAAAGCGATGAGGTGAAGCTATTGCAAGAAAGAGTTAGAGAAAAGGGACTCATAAAAAGACTTCAAGAGTACAATGGAAGAAGAAGCATTAGACAAGTACTACAAGAATTTAGTGCACAGAAGAAAGCTTTACAAGAAAAACCGCTTAAGGATATTACAAGAGAGGAAACTACTGCAATAATTCTGAGGTGGATACTTGATAAATTACCTGCACAAAGATCGGTAACGATACGATTACAGGATTCTGATGGAACTGTTTTTGAAGTGCAAATGCGAAATCACAAAAGAAGTATTTATGTTAACGACGTACGACAACTTAAGAAGACAAGAAGATTATACAACTGGAAGAAAAACGTAACCTATGATAACTTGACTGTGGAAAAGATCGAAAGAAGCATAAGAACTGCGGACAAGCTAAACAAAAGGAAGAAGCAGATGAAAACAAAGCGATATGCTCAATAGTATTGTGTAGCGTTATCATATTGTATTGTGTATGTGTATATTGTATTGTATGTGTACATATTGCATTGTGTATGGGTGTATCGCAATATCTTATCAAGTGGTGTACTGGGAATTAACAAATGATAGTTAGTTAGCTAGAGTTCACGATAAAACTAAAACTCCCATAGCGAAACGCGTTGTAAAATTATTGCGAGACTACAATGTACGCAGTGTAGCAAACGAATTATGCATATAGGAAGTATTACAAATGTCGAGCGTGACAAACTTACAGCGATGCATAGCGAAACTAACGGAACGTACTACGGACAGTACCGATGGTAAATTACCGAGACAAATGTTCGAGAAACATCGCAGTAATAAGAACGTTCGCGACATCGTTTCCTCACTCTGAAAATTACAGCTGACATGCATCAGTGCGTCAAGCATCTCTGATATCAAAGTCTAGTAGAAAGTTCGAGAATGCACGCAACATTACATCATTCTGCGCAAAACAAAAGGAGAATTACAGTTGAACATTACATCAACTTGTGTAAAGAAGCCAGATTATGCCACGCTGGGAAATCATGGGCAAACGGAAATAAGTACAAGTCATATATTACGTATTTCGATAGTGAGAAAGAGACTTATGCTGAATGTGTAAGACCAAAATTGGTAACTGAGGAAATGAACGAAAATGACGTGATACCGCCGACCTGGTCAACATCCGCAAAGCCGCAGGAATCATGCGACTGCTTTATGATACTAAAGCCAGCATAAAAGAAAAGCAGAAAAGCCAACCTGGCCAAGGTTGTGGGAACACGAATGTGACAGGAAATAAAACACTGGCATAATTCCAGTCACAGCATGAACCAGTGTGAAGATATGCATAAATAGGGGCAGACTTGCCAAGCTCAGGCATTCGGAATTGCAATCCCGTAGCGATGGGTGTCCTAAGGGACGTGGTAAAGGGAGACAAAATTACGGCTAAATCATGGGGAAAGCGTCTGTGAATACTTTAACTAATGCATAGGGATAGGAATCAGGAAGTTTAGGATGTTACTCTGGGAATTAAATTTGTTTATCGCATATTAACTTTGAATTGCACATTTTGGTGATAACGTTGAACATGAATGTTTGGTTGGTTAATGAGAATACAATGCTCTTGTGTGTTAAATCCACCACATGACTTCGGAAACTGCTTTAGAAGTAGTTTCTGCCAGTTACTGTGCTAGTGTTGTTGTCTGAAGCAGAGAGAGTCAGTTATATGGCAACTTATCTGGGAAGGGTGGTCTCGGGTAAGTCAAAAAGGACTCACTACTTGCAAGTTAGTAGAACAGGGGGGGAATTAAATAAATTGTACCAAAGCTAACTTACGTTAGGTTTGTTCTATTTCGGGCAGTAGAAACAAGCCTTGACAATAGCAAGAATATTACAAAAAAACTTCTCGAGTTTGACTGGGTCAGCCAATACCACAAAGTTTGAGTTACAATAGGCGTAAGATTTGATATCTGACTTTTCACCGTGACAAAATCCATTGCAAGCAGTATTTCTCAGAATGACATGTAATATTTGATATACCCATTTCTTCTGTTTTCCTAGATAAGAAAAACTTAAAAACGTTGTAAGTTCTTTTAAATTCTTTACAGATTCGGCCGAATTATTTTTCACCCTTTAAAATACACGGCGAAAGATTGCTTGACTTGTCTAGCACATCCCTATGTTCTTCCGTTGCTAATATCGTTTCACTGTCAACATTGTCACTGGTAAAGCAAAAAGATTAGCGAGGAAAGTTTTTGAAATTAGGAATTTCAGCCACATTCAAACGCTAAAAGTTTCACTATTTTTTAGACGTTTTCCCTGAAATCTTTTAATTGTATTTAGGTAGTACATCGGTCCGCTAAGAGCAACACTAGTTTTGTTTGCTTTTTATTGCGCAACGGAGATTTCAGTATTTCTGATCTTGATGACCTCTCATTTGTTACGTGACATCAAGTCCAGTTATGGCGCAACTCAGCCAGCGTTAACTCCGCAGAATTTGACGTAGAATTACAAGTCAGTCCAGAACTTGCAAGTTATTTGCACACCTCTCGACAGGATCAGGCACGTTGCAACTTGCACAGGTCTCATTGAACGGCGTGCCCAACAATCATTTAAAGGAATGTTTTTTTTAGAAAGTGAAAGCAGCAAAATATTTACCTATTCGCAAAAATCTTAAGCCATGTTTTTCATTCCCTTGCATGCTGTTTCACAAATGAGTTTTAGCAATCTCAGATTGAAGCTTCGCTTTCATAGACCTCTACTCAAGTTTTGCCCTGAGAAGATGGCGAAGGAGTGTTCACTCTTAGTTTGAACTCGCTGATCTCTTTTCGCACTTGCTAAGAACCTCATCATCTTTGCTGCCACAAAGTGTCGGTCTTTGAAAGACAGTTTTTCGCTTTGAGCGAAATGCTGAGAAAGGTGAACGTTGAGTCGCTAAGCGCTAAAATTTCACAACGCAAACTTATGAGCATAAACGTTTTCTTGTCATATGTCGCTGTACGCTTTCAAGTAAGGTACAACTCAAACTACAGTTAACAACTCTTCAAACATCGATGTTTAGATAGTTTTATAAAATTTACCCATTCGCCGAAAATTCATACTACTCATCAAATAAAGTTCAATCATTGGACGAAAACAACTTAAACCATTCGACGAAAATGAAATGTACACAACGAAGAAACTTTAAAGGGGGAGTGATAAATTTTCACAAAAATAATAAAGGAAATCTTAATCTAAAGAGCAGCGTTATCACAAACAAAATCATTTTATGCCAAGGAGGTTTCTGCAGAGCTATTGCAAATTGTTTTATCAGGTTGTCGTGTACATTGGAAAAGAGTCTGAAAAGTACTTCAAAGTTAAACACAGTTTTATCAGCATTGAATTATAGTAACACTCTGAACATACAGTACAGTACAAAAAAGAAATAATGGGCCGAGAGTATTTCAAACCTCTGCATGTGATTCAGCCCATTTCCGTCGCCACAAGGAACTTTGGCGAATTTGGCTGCCCCAAACAAACTCCAAATACCCCAAAATTAAAATAAGAAACACTATAAATCAGTAGAGTTTTTGTCAAATTCTAGAATGACAAGCCTCCCTGCACCAACGTAAAGCCCCTTTATTGAAGATTTCTGGCGACGTTTTGATACATCCTCCTGTGAGAGTGCATCCAACACCGGGTCGACATTCACTGGAGGGTGACGGAACCAGGCCCGTGGCCAGGATTCAATGTTAACAGGGCAAAATGCATCTTAGCGAGGCAAGATTTTTGTTTTTATGATATGTTTAAAACAATTTTTTCTGGGTACAACACAACTTGGGGCTGCAAAAATATATTTGATCACTGTTCACGAGTTCTCCCCGTGGTCACGAGCCTGGATGGAGCAGTTTGTTGAAATATCCCTTCCAGCGCGAGATTCATTCGTTTTCGCTGCGGATGAGCAGTCCATCTTGTTATTTTTGACTAAGGTCGTTATTGATCGGCTGGCTCTGACTCTACGCAGCGCTTTAAACACTTGGCAGTAGATACTTTACTACATAGGAATGTGTATCTGCATATGGCATTGCCTTTCCTGCAGCGTTTACCAACTTTGGTAAAATTGCACGAATACAGACAGTTTCTTGTATACCGTTATGTCTTCAAATTTGCAGCCGAAAAAATGTGCAATTAATTGATGTTTAAGAGTTTTTCAATAAATTTGTGAATCGATGTTTGCGACCGCGTTTGTTTCATAAATATGTACAGTATTTGTATTTGACGTCAAACGTTCGAAGCAAGATTTTTCAACATTTACGCGGTTTTGGTTTGAGAGTATCTGCAGTAAAGTTGGTACCTCAAAATTGCTTGAGTTCATTTCAGCAAGAGGCAACTTGTTATATTTACAGCTGTGAACATTTCAAGAACTTCACCATCTCTGCGAATTTTCCAAAAAAGTATATTGTGCAGGGCTTTATATTGGTTTACCACACAAACCACCCTGATTTTGAATGTTTCGCAAAACACTTCGCAGCCGTTGAGCAGGCAATTCAACTATCAGAGCTGTGAAAAGGCAAATGACAAAATTCGAGATTAAATGACGTACAGAGATGAGTGCTTCAACTTAATTTCGCAATTGCCAGCAACTGTTGGCTCGAGATAGCTGACGCGAAGCACGTGACACGAGATTAACGGACGTAATCATTTCGAAATCGTGGCCAGCAAGGGAAGGAGTGCTGATTGGCAGAGTAGTCGTTTCTGTTACGGATTGGCAATGTTCACCTTGTAGAATTAGTCTACAGATTCGTTTATTGTGGTTTTGAGATTCTAAGACATTGCATTTCATTTGAGCTCAGTTCGTCTGTCAGTTGGTTTGAGGACTGTGTGGGCATTGTCAGAACAGATCAGATCGTTTGTCTCTGCGGTTCGGAGTTGGTCTGAGGTTCGTCCCAGATAGTTGCAGTAGCNGTNGATTGCTTG
>JGI24021J15306_10000983_pt1 | contig 25852 bp, 12 predicted proteins | sample Ectturendosymbi1_FD_15306 | JGI IMG/M metagenome (IMG submission 15306) | reverse complement strand
ACAGTTCTTTTCCAAAATTCCAAAAAGCTTCGCGGCACACCTGAGAATCTGTGGCGGCACACTAGTGTGCCGCGGCACACAGTTTGGGAATCACTGGTCTATATAGTTCTAGTTTGATAGGTAAAAAGTCGGTAAAAGGCTAAAACCCCCTTTGAGTCTAAAGTTTCGCGGTAGAAAATTTCAAAGTAGTTGTGGTATATTTACTAGTTACATTTTGTCTTTTAGCAAACAACAAAAAGTGTTGCTGAGACATATCATCCCAATTTAAGCTCAAATAAGGAATAGATGGCTACTTTATTTCGATTGGAGATTGACTCTGTTTATATCAAGTAAAGCAGGGATGAAGACATACCCAAGACAAATTCGTGCAAATTGGTTGAGTTGATTTTTATTGACGCCAAAATGAAACAGTTTCATGCAAATTAAACTTGAAGCGCTGGTACACCTAAAGGTGTATTAACCAGGTTGTCTCCTCGAGATACCCTCGACATTTTCATCATGTTTCATCATGGTTTAGAGTCGCATGGTCTGTGCGTTTAGAATTATGATAGGGGTTTTACGAGTTTGAAAGGGGATGCAGTCTTCTGGAGGATCAACACAGTTGCGCAGAAATTCTGGGTGACAACCGGTCTCTATCATGTTTTTTCCAGATCCGCAAGCGACTGAGCATGGCAGAGAAAGTGTAAACCCACCCAAAATAAATTCTGACTGGGTTGCTATCAGTGGTGTAGGAGGCGGGATGCAGGGGTGCAAACGCACATACAAAATTTTGATTTGTCGAAAATCTGGGAAAAATCCCTGAAAATCAGGGAAAAAGCCCTAAATATCTAGACAAAATCCCGGAAAATCCGAGCAAAAATGGCACCCAACGTTTGCAGAAAAACAAAAGAAGACTTTTTTTGGAGGTCACACCAAAAAAGGTCTTCGTGATCTTAGTGGAAGAAATATTGTAGGCAAAGATCGCAGAACAACTTATCGGGCAAGTTTGGGGAAATGCTAGCAAAAATCCTTCGCACCCCCAAAAATTTTCTTGCTCCTACGCTTATGGTTGCTATAACAACCCTTTCGTATCCATATAGACATATTTGCTCTGCAGTCGTTCGTATTGCAATGCCAAGAAAAAAGCCATTTTTCCATCTCCCATAAAGGTCAATCTGTTGAGAGATCGTGTGAAATGTCGTAAATAAACCTAAAGGTGTGATGGAGAAACCTTCAAAAGACAACCTATTGGGGGCAGAAGGAAGTGGGATTTATTGCGATTTTGGCTATGTATTGCGGGCTTGTTTTCGAATAGCTTTATAAACCTTGATGTAATAGAAACTGGCATGATGTAGTTAAAATTTATTTCGAAAATAAAACCAAGAAAGAGAATCTGCTTTGCCATGGCCACGCGAGAACTGGTTACATGTAGGCATGCCATATGTCCCGTTTTAGCCGGGACAGTCGCTTTGTCCCGGCGTCTCGGTCACTGAACCAAAAAGTCCCGGTTAGGCATGCAGTCAGCCATCAAGAATAGCACGTGTTCTGATAACAGAAGCAGAATGGGAAAGCTCTTATTACCTGTAAAATTAATACTGACTTTACATGCTGTGATTTTTACGAGAAAATAAAATCTAACAGAGAATTCTTGAAGAAAGTATTGTCTACAGAAAAGTGTGATTGGATTGGGCGAATATCTAAATTAACAAATGCTTGAATATTGTTTTCTTTCTTAGAAATATGTATTATTTTAGTTTTTTTGGTGTCTTAACTATAGGTATCCAAAATAACTTCATACTCCAAGTAAGATATAAACTACATTTCTTAATCACAAAAATATGCTATGTCTATTCATATATGCTATGCCTATTCATATATGCTATGCCTATTCATATGAACTCACCTGCGCGGAAATTTTTCTGGGGAGAGAATTTTTTTACATTCCGGTGATTGTCTCCAGGCATCCGCCACTTCATTACCCCCGAGGTGAAACAGTGTCAGGTTTTGTATGTTGTGATGCATTGCTATCAGTTCTTTGACAACTTTACGGACAAATCTGAGGAAAAACACCAGCTCTAAATTGATAGGCGTTCTTATGCTGACAATTTCTACACAAGATATGATATTGAAACATAGCTTTAATTGTCATACAAGCGCACTTCAGCAGGTTATGACAATGCACCTGCGTACTGGAAAGCACTAAAGACAAACAGGCGATGAAACTACCAGAAGCTAGTTTTCTCCGAAAATAAAATGCTGATGCCAATATGCGGACGTGAACGTGCTATTTGCTTACTTGTAAGTGCCGCTAATGCACGGATTGACAACATTGTCTGTGAAAAGCTGCGCAGATAAAAACTCTGATGTATCTTTCAAATCAGAAATTAGTTCTTTTGCAGCCTCGTCTTCCGACATTCCTTCTTTTATAAGACGGTTGTAACTGGAAAAGACGCACCAGGTTTCAATTACAACTTATGTAACACAACCGCCTGGCCATTCAGCTACTGAGCCTTCTTCCAACCGAGATTGTGGTCTTTGTACTTAGCACAATGTTTTGAAGCTTCAAAATCTAACAACCTAAATTGTAGCATTTGCAAACTGAAATCCCTGTAAATGAATAGTTTTTCATGATTTTTCTTTGCCAAATTCACTTCAATGATCAGCAAAAAGAAACTAAATTGTTGGGCACATTTTCACCAGCTGGTTGCCCATGGTTATAAAAAGAATTCACTAACCCACAAGACATAAGAAACCCACAAGACACTAGCCGATCACAAGCAGTGTGTATGAAAGCATATTCTAACCCAACAGAATATGCTATCCATACTGCTTGTGCTAAGCCTAACTCTTGCTACTCGTGCAATCTCGTGTAGCCAAAAAAGCCGAGTGTGGTGCGGTCATAACAATTAAAAGTAAGGAATGGAAAGAAAACTATATCATTGGAGCAGGACCAAGAAGCAAGAATTAACGCCAAACGTACAGAACTTTACTGAGCGTAAATATGTGTGTCCAGGGTTTTTGCAAAGTTTGACCTTGCTGATCGAAAAGGCATTTTGAGAGACTGCAGCCATTTTATCTAAATACCAAAATGGTTGTAAAGCATTGTTTCAGACAAATCTGGTGGTGGTGGTAAAGCGAGGTTCTGTTGGATTTTGAGAGACCTTTGGAAAACTGAGAGACCGTTTCGGAAGTTTTAAAAGCCCTTCTTTATTAGAAAAAGGTTTACTGAAGTAGTTTAATCTTGTTTTTTGAAAAATCAGGTGATATTTTAGAAATGTTGGAGTTTTCATCAATGAGTCTTGTCAAAAGAACACGGACACTGACAAACCTGGAATGCTATTTATTAGATGACGTCCTGGATTATCGGAATTCAAACCGTAAAAAAAGTTTAGTGATCTGCGGGAATTTTATGTTATGAAAGCACCACTGAATATTTTTACCAGAGAAGTCGATATTCATATGTGGTCCGCTTTTGTTTTTCAGCACATTGCTTCAAAATACATTGGAAAACAGTATGTGAAAAATCAAACCGTATTTGTTTATTTAAACCAGGGGTGCACAACCTGAGGCCGTACGGCCGCAAGCGGTCTTCGATTAAAATCTTTGCGGCCGTGCACATGCCATTTAAAATATTAGTTATGCCAGCCAGCCGTGCATTGATGAAAACTCTGTCTTGCTGTATTTAAGATGCTTCGTAGAAAGACGGCTAAACAGACATGTGTGGAAGCAGGCTAGTCTCAGTGTGTAGAAGCAGAACAGAAGCAATGCAAAAAAGTTTGGACACACTGGCGGCCGTAATTCATAAAAATAAACGTAATGCAGCCGGCAATATAGTCAAAAGGTTGTGCACCCTTGTTTTAAACGAAACCTAAAAAATTAAACAATTTGTACAACGATCACGTTCGTCAAAACACCACAACAGACGGATTCAGGAATGTGTGCAAAAAAACTTAGAAAAAACTCATAGATGTTAGTAATTGACTTAAATCCAAAAACTTTAATTAGTGGATGCAGAAATGATCAGATGTTTTTATTTTTCCCACGCAAATAATAAATTGGCGCAGAAACCAACACATAGGAACTACTGAAAGAAATAGTTGTAACACAGTGCCCTAAGAAAGTCTTCAAATTTTGTTAGCTGTAAAACAAAAAACACAAAACACAAGTTGATCCATCTCTTGAATGACTGGAGTTACGAGTTTGCATTGGTTGAGCTTTAGACGTACTATCTTTTCCAGCATGTCGAACAAAGCAACAACTTTTTTGGGAATACTCTCCAGACAACGGTGGGTCGTGCTATTAAATTATTATTCCAGTAGCCGCTTGTGAATTTAATGACATTAACGAAACGATACAATGAGAAATGGAAAGAGAAACCACAAAATCACAATCACAGATAACAAACATGCGCTGCGGTAGGTAATTACCCTTGCAGTCAACAGGAAATGATATAACCCTTAGGTTTCAACAAAGAAATTAAATTTAAACAATCACATTTTTTGACACGTGTGTGCAATTTTCCATGAAAAAGCTCAATCAGCGGTGTAGGAGCTGGAGGGTGCAAGTGCACACTCAAAAGTTTTGATTTGTCAAAACTTGGGCAGAATCTCAAAAAATTGGGAAAAGAAGTTTGAAACTTTTTTAACAATATTAATTAAATTATACGTCGTTGTTATTGAGTGTATAAATAAAAGTTTATTGTGCCGTAGAAAACTAATTATATAATAAATCAATGAACTGTTTCTAGTAACATCGTATTTTAGTTTGTGAGAATTGATGAGTACTTGACTCACTTCAGGTTTGGGCAAAAGTAGGCATTTCATTTACGTGCATTATTAATTGTACACTGAGGTAATCGAGTATGCCGCAGGGCACCTGCTTTATATTAGTAGAGTCCATTGCAAGGAAAGCACAAAAAATCTTTTTTTTGTAATTTTAACCAACGTTTGCATGAACACATTTTGCCATACAGTTTGTTGCATATACGTTCAGTTGAACAGATAATACTGTGACACTCACGGCATAGTCATAATATAAATATAATACATGCCACATATACCACATATGTGTCTTCAGAGAATGAAGCAGCTGTAGGCCTACCTCAGCTGAGTGTAAGGCTCATTACTAACAGCAACATCTGGTATATGAATGGAACACCAAACCTCAGAACTGTGAGACAGAGGAGAAGTGAGACAACTGACTTCTGACAATGTTCTTGCACAGTCTAGCGTACATTATCAGTTGGTTAATTTAAGAACAAAATTTCAAGTATCAAAATTTTTATTTTCAAGTCCATGGCAACTTGATAGAGGAAAACATAATGCAATGAATATACAAACAGCTACAGAAAATTCGTTGGGAGAAAGTATGTTGCATAATAGTTTTTCGGGCAAATTTACAGAAATTTGGGCAAAAATCCTTTGCACCCAAACGAGATTGGCTGCTCCTACACATATGATCTCAGTTATGCTGACTTCAACTGAGAATACCTTTTTTTGATAGAGCCTTGCCCCACTGTATTTGTAAAAAATGCCAACCGCTCTTAACCTTATCTAAGGAATACTTAAACAAAACTTTGTTTCATTACAGTAGTAGAGTGTTCATTAAAATATAAAATGATGAAAGAAAACTTACTACGCACGATTGGCCTTTACTGCTGCATGAGCGTGGCCTGGCAAATCGATTTCGGGAATCACGCGAATGTGAAGGCTTGCGGCCAATTCCAGTATTTCTTTGTAATCTTCCCTCGTGTAAAATCCTGATCCTCTAGTTTCACTCGTAGGGCCCGAACCCAGCTGCGGCATGAGACTTTTTGTTTCGTTTGAGTCGTGAGCTCTGTTGGATCGGACTCAGTTGGTAAGTTTTGATGAAAATATGCACAATGTTCCACATAGCGATGACAATGAAAAAAAGCAATTCATAGGTATCAGCGAATATCTCAATTTATAACAAACCACTAGAAAGGTAACAATTTCAGCATATAAATTTTAACAGAGACCAGAGCCTTCGCCAAATACCCAGTTGTTCTCAAACGCTTTTAACGGTCAGTCACATATTGCTTCGCGTGTTATACCTTTTTCCACCTACAGTTGTTAATTCCGGGTAATCAGGTATTTCAATTCTCCAACCTTCATCATCGGTGAGATGAATGTGCAAGTTGTTGAGTTTGTATGTTGCCATGGCCTTTAAAGATTTATTATTTGGATAAATTCTGAACTTCTGATAATAAAAGCAATTCCACAGAAATGTCTGAAAACAAGCGTTATCACTATGAGGCTTTGTTTGTAAGCTGTGTAACAAACATGGTTTTGCAGCGTTGATGCTAGTATTGACTTTCTGATGCTTTAAGTGGGCTGAGATAAATTCTGCATATTCTTTCTGACTGAAATTTTTTATTTTCGCTGTCTATTTTGTGTTTTTTGTAGCTTGGGTTATTCACACTGTAATTACTGTCTTTTGAATGTGATTTGAATCAGAAAAAAAATTAAAATTTTATTGCACTTTTCTCAGCCATAACGCATTTCTTCACAGCTATGACATGCAAAGAGGGCAGCCCATTTTTGTTGGTGTCGTTGCATTCGACTCAAGTAAATTTATGGAAACAACATTAGGGAAGGTTGTACACCTCGTACAAATCGTAAATGAATATGGAAACTAAAGGCAAAATTTTACCAGTTAAAATTTAGTAACCGACAACACAAGGTCCGATTAGTTGCGAAGAGAGTAAAGAAAACAAGCGCAACAAAAAAGAGTAGGAAAAAAATTCATAACTAACGCATGAAGTTTAGGCCAGACAAAAAGACAGAAAGTTGACTTAAAATCTATTGGGCTGCTTCCATTGCTAATGAAAGAGAAACACACCGACCACACGGAAATTACCATACAGTGCAAGTAAACTACCTGCACGTTTGCAGTCACTTTGTAAGCCAACTATATTCTAAGTAGATTATATTATACAAGGAAAACATACTAAAATAGAATATTTAAATATCCGTGAAAGCTAGAGTATACAGAGCTAAGCAGATTCTAGTTTTAATGAATTAAAAAGGGTAGCTTAAATGTATCATATCATAGGCACCGTGGTACAATTGGCGTCTGATGAAAGGTTTATTAAAAAATGCATTCGAAGCATCTTTGAAATAGGACAAAATAGGAAAAAGATTAGAGAGCAGATATATTTGAGAAATGCACAGTGGGCATGGTTTTCTTATGCATTATTCGAATGGGTCAACAAAAACTTCTTTCTGTTAATTTACCGAATTTTACATCTAGATACACGAATTAAAACTAAAAGGTTAAAATGTCATTTGTCAATAACCACGGTAATTAGCACTGCTGAGCGAATTACAATGGCAAAATTTCGTTATGTCAGTAAAATATTCCGTGGAAGTAAGCCATGCTCCGAAGACGAGTTGGAAAAGTGAAAGAAAAAATGAAGTATTTTCAAAATGTTCTTGAAAAGAAAAACTTCCATATGTAACATGTTTCTGTGATAAAATATCAAGTCACAACCTGATTTGAAATTCGCAAGATTCTCTTTTAAAAGTTAATAACCAAAAACCGCAATCGATAATGTTTTTTCATGTTCAACTTAAGAATCGGATTGTTTGTTAGTTTTTTGTCAGCAAATGCAAACCTTAAGTTCAAATCGTTTTCGAAAGACCACTCTGAAACTAACATGAGTTTAAATTCCAAACTATGAGACGTGACGGGAATGCTTGTTTTCAAACTTGGATAATTTCTACTGTGGTTTGGACGTTCACCACCTGAGTAACGGGACTGCGGTATCTAAAGCTAAAATTTAGACTAAGACCAACCAAAAGCGAAATGAGGCAAAAATTTGAAGGTAATCCCAAGTCTGACTATAGCTAAGTGCCTATTACTCAGAACAAGGATGTTACCAGCGGGAAAATGTTAAATCCAAAAAAATGCCAGTTTTTTGAAGCTTACAATCTGTGGTAAACATAAAATTTTCTACAACCGAATGCGGTGTTGAGTTTAATTTGAAAAGTAAACGATGTTGAAAAACACCCACCCAGCAAAAACGATATTTTTACACAGTAAATGATTAGATTGCCAAATTTTTATCTCGGACAAGGAAAACGTCAAGATTCGAAATTGCCAGCACCAACCTCCAAACCAAAACCGCTTGACCGAGACCAAACACAAAAATTGGAAAATTAGTTTAAGGTCATTGCGAGCGCATTCGAAAACTTGAAGAAAACAAAAACCACCTGAATCTATATTTGAAAGCCACGAGCAGACCAAGCCAAAATGTAGGAAAAATACCTCTGGCATTTATGTATGCAGATTTTTAGGAAATGCATACGGCGGTGGCTTAGATTTCGAGCGTTACCTTCATTTCAGTTCATCAAAGTAAAATTAAAAATCGTGGAAAATAATCATACAGAAACACTTCCACTGTTACTAAGTAGTCTCCGAAAAATTGTGGAGTTATCGACGAACTTGTATCAAAATAGAAAATCACCGAAATGGCCGTTTATATTAGTTGAGACGAGTATTTCTAATGCGATTTTAAGCACTTACCCTCAGTAGTGAAAAGATATCTTCATATTTCGGAATGAAATTTCTCGCTACATCCACATGCATTCCTCGATATTGGAAACGCGGCGCATCCTGAAATTTCCCAGAGCAAACAAGGATGGTATCAAATTATGTCCAGCGACGACGTTCATACAGAGAAGGCTTTGCCTGATTTGTCCCGATCACATAAAATTTTTCATCTTAATTTTAACCATATTAAAGAATATAAATACTGCGAAAAAACTCTAATATACATACTCGTATGGTAGCATGAGGAATTGACCAAATGTTTGCAGATTCATTTTTTGTTGCCAAAGCAAATAAACTTTGAGTTGCATAAAATGCGCCGGAAGAGGCTGGTGCTTTGATATCAATTCGATCACTGTAAGGTCAGAAAAATAAGCTTCTGTAACGAATCGTAACGATACCAAAAACGGCACAAAGAACAACTCATTGGTATCTCACTGTCAAACAGAGTAACGCTTAAACCAGAGGTTTCCAACCTTGCCTAGTGAAGAACAACTTACAAAATAATTAAGTCTGCAAACCCTTACCCAACCAATTTTTTTAAAAATCAGCAAATAAAACAGCACGGAACAAGGGAAAGCTGGCTACCAAAGCAACTGATGATAGTCTAGGGATACGATGTTCATTATAAAAGAAGCGTAGCAGTAAACTGAAAAGAAGCACCTGCAGAAATGTATGCCCCTTAAGCGGTAAAATTCCCCATCTATTGGTGGCATTAACTAAGTATCAATGGTCCTTTAAACGTTTGTAGGACTGGTGGTTGCAACCCACTCGTCCTAATTCATCCGAAGCAGTTTTCCGATCATGGAAGATCATGGAAGCAGCCACATATTTACTCCTGCATATGTCAACATTTGTCTCTTAGTTCATTAAGGATTTTGTGGCCACTACACTTCTACAAATTTCTACGTACTGTATCAAGTGTAATCGTGGAGTTTTTCTTTACAATGAAAGCTCTGAAAACATTTTTTCAGTCGCACTTACTTCATCATAAAGAAACGTCAGAACCCTGAAGTTTACTTTAAGCGTTGCTTGGCGTCGCTTGTTTTGTTGATAATTGAGTAATGAAAATGGCTCACATTTTATGAAATTGGGACAGCTTTTTTTCAAACATTAGCAATATTTTTGTTTAAATGGTATCTCATCCTTGCAAAAATATTAAATAAATGACCACTTGCCAGACGCTTTAACTACCAACACAGCTTTTTCGCTTTACGCAAAACTTATTTTTAGTCATGCAGTTTTACACTGATAGCATGTTTTTGATCATTGTCTCAAATGGCCATAGTTCCTTGACGATTTCAAGCTTCGTGTCATTGAAAAACAGATTAGCTTTACAAAAATAAAATAGGCGTTTAGGTACTGCACCCACATTCTCTGCCCCTTTAACAATACTGTTTTTACTTGCCGAATAAGACTTATGCAAGTACTCTCCACAATGGGGTTAAGCAAGGAATCGATCAGCACATTTTCATCATGAAATCGAAAATTCACATAAAATTACGCGTCTTCAGTCCTTGTTCAAATAGAAGTGTTATGCAAATAAACACTTTAACTCCGAGCAACAGTTCGATTATAAGCGTTTAAAGTGGGCACTGCACGCCGTTTCGAAAGATAATAGAAAAAAAGGAAAAATGAAGAGAGGGTTTGAAAAAAATTAGCATACAGCACCTCGTAACTGACAACTCGTAGGATTCATTCATGTACAAAGCTTGAGCTCCAGCAAAGGTGACTTCTCCTTGGGTGAAAGTAATCGTGTAAGACGTTTCCATATTCCTGTCTTGCAGTTGAAAATAATCTGAGAAAAATTCAACACTGCGTTAGACAAAAAATCTTTCATAGTGTCTCAACATTTCAAATAGCCATGTGGCATCAGAGGGAAACTGTAAATTATTTTACAAATACTGTATAAAAATTTGATTTGCCTGAGCCTTGAGATTACCCACGGCGACAATTATCCGACTCTTCGAGTTGCTCTTGTAAAAGAGCAGTCAACTAAGTTTTCGTGGGTTTGGGTTAAGACCACGAATAAACAACAAAATAAATGCCTGAAATGCATTGCTCTGCAATGTAGAAAAAAGGCGTAAATGTCATGTTTCTTTTTTCGCAGTTAAACAAGTAAGATATAAAACGATCCATAGTCACACGCAACTTTTGAAATAAAAGGCTTACCTCTAACTAAGTCACATTCATGTAAGTACACAGAACAATTCATTTTCCAAGTGCTATTGACCGTGATGTTTAACGCCAGCATTTCTTGCTCAACTGGTGTAGGAATTATTTCTTTCGGTTTTGCTGAAGCATTGTATTGATTGTACCTGGAAATGATTGTCGATATCATCCACTGTTAGTTGCTACTTTCATATTCAAGTTTGGTTCGTATGATCAGCTAATCACAAGTCACAACTCAACCCAGTCTAAAGACAACCATATCTTGAAATGCCTCAAAATTGTTGCGGCAAATAGTGAAAAAGTAACGATGTGATTTAGAAAACAAATGTTCGTTTCTCTTGACTGTTCCGTGTTTAGCACAGGGAATAGTCATTATTAAAAATATCTGATGCCGCAAGCATTAGGTTAAAACAATAGATGACGTTTGCGTCTGTTAACCTGTCGTATCTTTCCTGAGGTGTCCAAGGACTGTAAACATCTTCTGCGTAACGTTTGTAAGAATTTTTCGAATCGAAATCAGCAACGAAATACCAGTCCTTATCACTTGTATAGACCATCGTCTTCGGGTTTCTCCCAGGCGCAGTAACGTACCACCTTCTCATGATGTCAGTCTTCGACACGCTCCAGAACGCAATTACCAAATTGATGACGTGCTGAGACTCTCCTCTTATACCTTCATAGACGTATAGGAAGGTAAAATTTTAAAAAAAGTACACGTCTTAACAAAACAATTTGCCAGTTGAGGTATCAAAACTAGGAAAATTTGGTTGCACCTATTGCAAGAATTTGTTGGAAAAATAATTCACTTGAAAATGAGTTACTACACACAGCGGACAAATATGAAAGCAGGACATGTTTGTTTAAAACCCTTAAACGCCTACTGCAGGGGGTTTGCCAATCACTATCATCTAACATGGGTCTCTGCGATTCTCTAGCGACACGTGTTATATATACTGGCAAGCGAGTAGAAGGACATCGGCAAATTGGAAGTTTTTTTGCAATATCATGAATATCACTTATAAATTTGACATGAATATCGCTTATAAATGCGTAGGCACAGAAACGAGAAAAACAATATATTTAACGATTTCCTGAATGTCACTAAGAGTTTGACGAACGAAAGTTCAAAAACGAAAATATATAAACTCTCCATATAAGCAAAAACAGCATGCAAAGTCAGTAACAAGGTGTTGGGTGACTCTGCGTAGTACGAAAAATATTGTGACAATTTTGTGTTCGTTGCAACATGGTTTCCCGCAGTTTTGGTAAAAAACTAAACGTTATGAAATTTTGGTAAAAAACTAAAAATTGATTTTTTTACCAAATGTGTGGCTTTTTGGTCATAACGTTTGAACCAGAAACGCTAGAAAGCCAATCAAGGCTCAAAAGACTCAGATTATAGCCTAGTTTCCACTAAAATTTGAGTCGAAAGATTGGTTCTAGCTATTGGGTCCCAGGACCCGATGACCTCGGCCAAAAAGGACAAAACCTACCCCACTTCTAACGCCACCCTTAAAAAACTCGAAACCCAAAACTTTCAAAATTTTAAAAAATCCAAACTAGAAGACTCGCCGCATCTTTTGAGGATTTGAACAGCTCTCTAGCTCAATCGTCTGGAGTATTGTGGAGTTGCTACGTGACGCAAGAAACGTGAATTTCAATTATGAAGAAACGTGAAATCTACCGGCTCCCAAGGTGGAATTTTGAGAAGGACCGATTTTGAAATATTTCGTATATATTTATAGGTAAGCGCTTTACGTTTGTGTTGTCCGCAGCTTCTCAGTGTTTACATCAAGGGTGTCTAACGCATTTGATTTTGTGAGCTAAATTTTAGACTTGGCAAGACTGCACGTGCCGAATACACACGTCACAAATTTGTTGGTGATGCCACAACCATTTGACTCTGCCCAGCATATCAGGTCGTTGGCCGCACGGAAACATCGTGGGGCGCATATGGCTCTCCAGTCGAATGTTGACCTCGCTGGCTCATATGACATGCATTTGAAAAAATGTTGCACTATTACCTAACATGGGTGTACATTTTTTCGGGAAAATTTTAATTTTTTCTGTAAATTTCACACACGGAAAAACTTGGTGTGTATGAAAGCAAGGCTAACGAGCAACATGAGGAATACATGGAGTGTCAAAGTAGTGAACCATTTGATATGGGTAATACGCACTTGTAAAATTCCGCTCGGGTCGCTAGCGACCCACATGGGCGTTTAGGAGTTCAATTTAAACAAACGAAATACAAACTCTTCGTTTAAACTCGAGCACAATTTTTCTTTGCCTCCGATCCTTGAAGAGATGTTTATAAAAAAACTTAAACATTAGTGAATTTTTGAATACACTCCTTTAACGTAGCCTTATATTTGGTCCACACAGCCTTACCTAGAAATTGGTCCGCCACTGGCTGAAATTTGAAAAGACGTCCATTCACATGATTAAAACGAAAACCGTCAACGACATAACCTTGTGGATTCGGCAAATGATCAGGTTCTATCATGTGGAAGCTGTAAAAGTAGATTTCCCAGTCACCCTGTGAAAGGCATCATTTGTTGTTTTCAAGCATGTTAAAGCAGTGTTTTAGGTGGTCACAGAATAAAATAACCTGACAAAAACGCGTTAACACAACAAAAACTCACATTCTCTCATAGCTAAGTTTCACCTGATTGCTTGTGTTGCACACGAGTCAAACGAAAGCATGCTTATATCTAAAAATATCTGCCTTTGCAGAAAATGTTGTTAAATATTCCTTGCAATGTTCTCTAAAGTTCTAATTTCAAGTGCACAACAGCCAGTCTCGTCAGAAGGGTGTACTGATACATGGCAAAAGTGCAAAGAAATGCCATGCATTTTCTTTGCTGCCTGTGTAAATTGATGCTTTTATTATTCAGTACATGACATTCAGTAACCGATCGCAATAAATACGTTGCTTGTGTGAACATTTTGTCAATATTAATTTTCACCAGTTTTACAATGAACATGGCAAGAGATTCGACCAAAAACGTGTCTCGCTTTAACCACTTCATGGAAATTAACTACAGCCCAAATCTTGGGAGAACATGAGAAAGAACAAGTCTAGATATACTCTGCAACCTCGATTGCAAATGAGTGCTTGTTGCGTTAGCCTGCAAGTAGCCTACAACAACATAAATGTAACCAATTAGTCCATAAAGATGAAGGCTTTATATGTTATTGAAAGAAATTGCAAAACATTTGTCGAAAAACATTGGCATTTAACTTATTTGACTCTGTCGTAAATTTACCATTTGTTCACAACGTTTTGAGTTTGGGTTAAAACTGTGCAATTTGAAATTCTGTAATGAAAATTCTGCACTGTCGATTTTAGCATTTTTTGAGACAAAACACATGTGTATGACGCAAATATTAAAAAGCGCTATTGTAATGATTCATGTACCATATATTTGCGGATGAAATATTGCAAATGTGACGAGAAAATCATCGTTAATGGCAGTCTAACAAACTTTGCAAACTTTCACTTTTATATCGTCGTTGGAAATGCACTTGCAATCTTTTATTGTTTTATCCTTGGCGAAACGAAAATGCAGTTACATGTCTTTACCGTTTCTGTACTTTGTGAATTGGGCTCAAAGAAACAAGTAATACAATAAGTAACACAAAGTGTTTTGAAGAACTTTGCGTTAAGATATAACTATAACTCGTGACGATAATACACTTCGAGTCTTGTCTGTTTTGTAACAGCGAAGTATATCCTGCTAAATTTTACAAAATAAAAGCATTTCAAGGTTGTTCATCATTTGCTTCGTAAACCTCTGGGAAATTACTGCCTTAGATTAAGAGTAAATCAATTTATCCGAATGTTTGAAAACAATATGACTTCCGTTTTCAATAGGTTGTCGCATGACAGTCTAACACAATCAGAAAAAGATAACAAACAAACTGAAATACAAAATTCAAAGTTTTTTAATCTATGATAAATTTCAGCACCATTCATAGCTGAATTTTAAAAACAAATATTAAGTATAATGTCATAAACGGCAGTTATTGACAAACTAGTTTATTAGTGTTGAATGTAAAACATGCATCGTTCCCTAATAATCTTTATTATACTCTACTTTTTCTTAGCCTACTCCACTATTTGTTATGAACATGAAAACAAATTGGTACGGAATAGTAAGATGGTGGCTTCTTGAGATCTTTACAAAACTTTTCTGTTTTTAAACACAAAACTCTAATACATAACACAATTTTATAGGTTTCAAAGAAGTTCTAACGTTTTCATTTTTGCAGATTGAGTGATCAACTAAATCAGAAGTTTATGACTGCTAAAATTTAGAGAAAAATATCTATATAAAAGTTTGGATAAACATGAGATGAAATTCATAACCAAAACTACTTGAAGTTTTGTGCTATTCTGAAATTTTTTTCAAACTCTGAAATATTCGGACCCGAGAAGGTTGCAAAGAAAAATTTCTTTTATTTTCGTGAGTTTTTATGTCAGCGGCATTTGCACTCAACGAAATCTTCTTTGGATGACTAATTTTAAATCTGGCTTCTATTTGCCATCTGCTTATTAAAACATATTACAAATTGAATCCAAGATTCGTGGCATATTCTTATCAAACAATGCCAAGCAAACTTTAGCTGATTTACGTTAGATACAAGGAAGTCACAACGTCAATTAAATTAATGATCATTGTTTAGACACAAATTGTTTTTAGGCAAACGTACTATTTTCTAGACCTTAGAGCAGTGGTCTTCAACGTGGGAGAAATTGCCACCCAGAAGGCGATTTTTTGTGATTTACGAGATTTGGGGGGCGATTTCAGTTTCCAGGTGGGCGATTTCTGCAGATTGAAACATACTAGCATTTTGAATTAATTCCAAAAAACAATATTCGTTACTTTGGAATCAAAGCATTTGATGCACTTTCGACTACATGGTTCGTAACATGGGCTATAAAACCAGTGATTACTGTAAAGTATTCACTGATAAAATGCATACCAGACTGGTCACGCAACAATCAAACTAACATCGTTCTGTGTAACTCTTCGCTGCCCCAACTACCCAAGAACACTGAGATTGTCATTGGTTGGGAGTCAAGCATTGCGGTTCTCACGAAGATTATGGATATGCAGGTATTTTGTTGAGCCTAATGTTCAAAATAAGATAAGAGAAGGGAAACTGTTGCACCGAGTAGTTTGCCAGGTTGGTTAACCCAATCGCTGCATGATCAACGTTACAAAAAGGACACCAAGCAACAACATTTTCCAGCCTCTCTTGTATAGTAGGCGTTGATTAGTTCTATTATACCAGTGTTTTTCAACCGGGGTTTCGCCGAAACAAACCGAAATTGCCTGGGACGAAATTCGTAACCACGGTTGTAGCAAATTTTTCACATTTTTGGATTAAGTGCAATGAGCGCATTCCAGAACTTGGGGAAAAGTGAAGCTATTATTACTGGCGTTTCTCACGACGTATTTCGCTGAGCAGGGTTTCTGCCAAGTCCTGCACTCGCGTAATAAATACCGCAATCATCTTGACATAACAAGGAGGGTAGAAACGCCATAAGACTTAAGCTGACCAACTTGCAAACTGCTTTGAAGAAGCATGCAGATAAACATGGGTGTCCGCAGAAATTTTTCCAGGGGGGGGGGCAAAGCCAACATTTTGCTTATATACCTCAGGTTGCTAATGCTGGCGATCAGATTCGCAACCAGGCGTGGGGAAACAGGCAGTTGCCCCCGAAATTTTCAAAATTTTGTTTAGTTGTTAGGTACAATAACAAGTAAGCTACAATCATTTCCCCCCGAAAATAACCCAACAAGAGAGTATCAGCCAGTTGCGACTCTACATGACGATGCAACGTAAATGGGCGTTAACAAAACGCTTTTCGCTTTCTACAAAACACATAGGTGTAGGATAGACCCGTAACCAGGGAGGACCAGGAGGGCAAAGCCCCCTCTGAAATGATTTTCGTCCCCTCCCTTGAAAAATGTGTTGGACATAGTTTGAACTTATTTGAGATAGTTTAAAAAATTTGGGCCTTCCCAGAAAACTCTTTGCCCCCTCTAGTGTCTCAAGCTGGTTCGGGGCCTGGTGTGGGAGCAGGCAATTTTTTGGTGTGCAAAGGATATCTTGTCCGAATTTCCCAAATTTGCCCGAGAAATTTTATGCCATACTTTCTCCCTGCAAACCTTCTAAAACTATTGGTATGCTTTTATTTACTAAGTTGCCATAGACTGGAAAATTGGCTACTTGAAATTTGGTTCTTAATAATCCAACTGAAAAATGTACGCTAGGCTGTGCAAGAACATTGTCAGAAGCCAGCTGGCTCGGTATTCTTGAGGATCTGTCTCACAGTTTTGAGGTTTTCCATTCACATTCCAGCTGTTGCTGTCAGCAAGGAACCTCAGACTTAGCTGAGGTAGGCCTAAAGCTGCTTCCTTCTCTGAAAACATGTACATATGTGACATTCAGTGGCGGAACTAGAGCTTTGAGACAGGGGCAAACTTCGCTGAAGGGGCCCACTGTCCTGGCTACCGTAGACGGCCCACTAGCTAACACTAAAAAAAAAGTTGAAAAATGATAGTGAATCCTAATGTGGATGTCTAATGCTTCACTAACTAAAACCCGAAAAACTCAAAAAGCCAAGAAGTAAATGAAAACCCCAAAATACTAAATATCAAAATATAAGCAAAATGGCCAACGGGGGCCGGTTTTTACATTTAGTTTGCCTGGGGACGGCTCGCGCCCCTCCCCACCCATCCGTTACAACACTGGTGATATATGTGGCACAGGGACGGCTCCAGCCAGTAAGTTAGGGGGAGCGATATCAATAATATTTGGCAGTCTCATTACGAGTTCACTACTGTAGGAGAGATGAAGTATACTTTACAACACTGCTGTGACAAAACAATGGACGGCAAAATGGCCTTATATCGCGAATGCTGTTTCCCAAATTATGCAAAATCATGGTGGACAAAGTTCCTTTCGTAGGTTTTAGGGGGGCGATCGCCCGAATCACCTCTTGGATCTGCCCCTGCCTTATGTGGCAATTATCATATTATTTATAATATGAAGATGTCGTGAGTTTCACAACATTGTCTGTTCAACTGCGCATGTAAGCAACAAATTGTATGTCAAAGAGGCGGTGGTGAAAGCGTACCCCAAAAAGTTTTGATTTGTTGAAAATCCGCGCAAAATCCCTGAAAATTGGGGCAAAATATCTGAAAATCCGAACAAAAGCCTTATATATCTAGGCAAAATCCCTGAAAATCTGGGCAAAAATGGGGCCCAACGTTGTTTGACTTCGAACAATACGCTCAAAGTTTGCAGAAAAACTAGTTAAGACCATTTTTGTTGAGGTCACACCACAAAACCGATCGGCAAAAGTTGCACGACAACTTTTGGGCAAGTTTGGGAACATTTGGGCAAAATCCTCTGCACACCCAAATATTTGCTTGCTTCCACACCTATGCATTCATCCAAACACTATAGTCAGAATTAAAAACTGAAGCTATTTTGCACTTCTTTGGCATGAACTCTACTAACATGAAGTAGATGCCCTTGCATCATAGGCGATTACCTCTGTGTACAAATAAAAAAGCACATAAATGAAATGCTTTCCTTTGGCAAAACTTTCAAATGAGTCAGTTATCTACTCATCAACTTTCACAAACTAAAACACAATGTTACTAGAAACAGTTTGTTGATTTTATATATATTTGATGTGTTTACTATGATGCAATAAACTTTTATTTGTAAAACCAATAGCAAGGAAGCATAATTTCATTAATAATGCTGTAAAATTACGAAGGTTCTTTTCCCAATTTTTTTTAGATTTGCATACATTTTTGACAAATCAAACCTTACGAGGATGCGCTTTCACCAGTGCACCCTAGCTCCTACACCACTGTTTCTACACCATAAAGAAAATACCCAAAATTACAACAACAGTCCCAAAAATCACGCCTCCTTGGCGCATTAATGCTTCTTTTCACAGTACACAATAAAACTATGTGACTTACTGTTGTCAGTAGTCACTGTCTTGTTGCATTACCTACCAAATAGACTATGTCTACTGTGCTTTCAACAGTCACATGCGGCAAAACGCCTTCTTCCTTAACTTCAAGTGAACACTTGAAGATTTGTTGCCATGCAATTGTTACGCCATAAAGACCACTAGTAGAACAATCTGCTCGCAAGTTTTGCAACCCGCCTCTGCAGGCAATTGAAGCAGACATGAGTGGACTGCAAGTTCATCACTGTATGACATCAGAACAGTGAACCTGGTTGTTGTGCAGTGTAAGTGTTATACGAGCAAATAAACTGTCGTTGCAAGAATTAAATCAATTGATCGAAATTAAAGTGCTATATTCAGGTTTTTCAGAAATTTTGATTCTTAGACCCAATTTCCAGGGGGGAAATGCCCATTTTGCCACCCCCTGCGGATGCCCATGCAGATAAACACCATCGGTAGGTTCGCATTAGTTGTAACCAGCTGTTTTTTGGAAATTAATAACATTATTCTACAAAAGCATTTGCATTCGTTTTGTTTGTTCGTTTTGTTTTGTGCAAGCAAAATTGTTTGTTTATATTCCATCAGCACTGAAATAATTTTCAAAACAAAATAATATTTTTTGACAAGGCAAAAATTATAGGTAGGGGGCGATTTTCAAGCAGATTTCCTGTGGGGGGCCGATGGCACAATAAAGGTTGAAAACCACTGCTCTAGAGAATTGAGGCCTTCTACCTTTTTTTGGAGCTGAAACCGAACAAAAGAGAACATTGTCTTGAAGTGACCTGATCTGAATCATGTAAGTGCCTAGTGTCTATATAGATCATCAGGAGGCAGTCTAACAATATTTAATCAACTTACTACAGAGTATCAAAAATGTATGCACACATTTAATAACTATAGAATCGGTTTCATGAAAACAGAGTTTTTTAAACATTAACAGAACCTTAACCCTTTAACATTTTAATTTTCTCCTACAACATTTTAGTTGTCTCATCAGTGCCCACTTTCAAACTGAAGTCCAGTTTGGTTCAAGCATTGCTGACAACGAAAATAGCAATGGAATCGCAAACATCACGAAATATATATTTTGTTATTTGTGTAGAACACCATTAAATCGCTGCTCTCAATTCTATAACTCTCGCTGGCTGCACATACTGTATTTGTCTATCTCTACAAAAATGTCTAGTGGTGTGAAGCCTGCAAAGGCGGACGGTATATCATGAAACCTTTTGCGCAAACTATATGTTTAGTATGTGGTTCGAGTGCTCGGAAGTCGCGTTTGTGAATCTCTTTAACTCCTTCCTAAATTGCTATTCTACTCCAACTGCGTTTTCACACAAGTGCAAATAGTGAACGTCAGCTAGTTGTGAGTCATTAACAATAACCTTATACTTTCAATTCATTGGGAGTTGGGATCAGCAGCAGGCTGGCCTTATGTAAATTGCATGCAGATTGCGAGGTGGTAGACCACTGTCGTTGTGTTACGCATGGAAAATTGTAGTATTCATCACATTTTAGCGATATAACATACTGTAGATAACTTCAAAACATACTCATAAAAATGTTGCTTTGTGGTAAAAATATTGCTAAGTTGGCAAGTAAGTAGTCACCGGTAAGTGTTAATCATCTAAAATTGGTACATCGAGTAAGAAAAATGTAATTTTTACGCTGCAAAAATATTTTCTTAGTTTCCTGCTCAAACCTCTTGAGTAATTAAAAACAAATGTAATTTTTATTTCCGAAAAATGCTTTACTTTTGCGTGTCTTTTTATGCGTTTTGGAAGATTTAAAACATGCCAGAAATTAATTTGAATGTATTTAGTATTCAGTCTCACCGACTCAATATTTCCGTCTCGAGTGTTTTCCAAAGTAATTCTGGCGTGGTAACTCCTGTTATTGCCGTTCAGATTGTTAACAACTTTAAACTCAACCTTGAGGTATTCGGCGATGTAATCGATCCGCGTCTGATCCGTGCAGCTGCAAAGTGACACTGCGAAAAATTCGTTGGAAAAAAAGGTAATCAAATAATAACCAAAATATATCCATCTTGTGATGACTATGAATCTGCAAATTAGTATTCTAAACAAAACACTACGAACGGTTAAGTCTAATTTATTATATTGATTCTACTGCATACTGAAGCACTGGCGCATCGCAAACGCTTTATGAACAAAGCCAACAGTTCTTGTATTTGTTTCTGCTGTTGCTGATGGCGTTTGCACTTCGCATCAGTTTGCTCTATCAACTTTCAACAAAAACTTTAATTTTCGCAACAATGAAACCAAACTTCTGATTTCTTTGAACGCTGCAATTCGAGGGAGGATAATAAATTGAAAAACAAGGTATACATCCTGAACAAATTCTTGCCTTTTCATTAAACGTAGCTTAAAAACTTTGATATGAATGGGAAAAATTACGTATACTTTGCAGCATTCAAAAGTTTTTGCGAGACTTCAAGGAAAATTTTGAAAATTTTTGCAAGAATTGAGAAAAAAGACAGGTTACCTATTATAACGAGTTATTTGGTCTAAGCGTCAATATTGCAAGCTTGCGTTTATTCTACTAAAATCAACTACATGAATTTTTGATAAAACGAAATGAACCTGCAAAGAAACAACGTTTTAACCGATGTGTGTAACATAAAATTTTTTAAAGTAGCATACCAATTCTTGACACTCTGACAAGCGAACAATCATCATGTTAGCCAACTTATGTTTCCAAGCGATTTAATTCACAGTAAGGAGTGTAGTGGTTACTTTAAGGAGGGGAGCACTCAATTATATATCTTTTTCTGCCACCATAGGAAGCAAACTATAAATATAGGTTTCTTTAAAAGTACAAGACATTTTAAAAACACAATATTTCATTGTCCAAGAACACGCAAAGAGCAGGAAAATAATTAAAACGATACATTCACTGAACAATCATTCAAATTGAACTTGCTGAACGCCCTATAAACTCATATATTTGAAGTGACTGCTGCAAATCTGGTTAAGTAGTAGTCGAAATCCCAGGACCTTCCGATACAAATGTGCCCATTGCAACGCCCTTTCATGTTGCCTCCTGTTTACACAATAGCTGCTACGCCACTGGTGTAATGTCTCAAGATAGCGCTTGCAAAACTGCATGCGGAAATACACGTTACTGATCAAACACGAAAATAGTATAGGCATACACGTATTTTGTCGTTATATGACGCCAACACATGAATGGCATTCTAAGCAAAACAAGAAACATTAATACAGGTCTTGTTGTGACTACGATTTGCGGAAAGGCTGTTCTTTGTACTGTAGTGTAAAAGCGAAAAGTCTCTTTGTACAATCTAGTTTGCATCTTGTTGTACATTAGATACCTTGCTTTAATGTGGCATTCGTCTGCATTAACCCGATTTGACAGTCTTGGGGATAATTGGGGAGAAATAACTCCAATGGCATTATCTTGCGATTGTTTGCTTTTATATTTACTAAGTTGCTACATGCTTCAAAATGTTGAACATTCCAAAAATGTTCTTTTATATAGGATGTCTCTATTTTATTACTGATGCAAATAATGCTGCAAGATTATCTGCTTTTTAGAAATTTGTCTTGAAAATTTTTGTGGTAATTTGATGAACACACACCCACTGCTATTGCGTCATCATAAAAACCGAACATCTTTGATATATGAATAAAACACACAAGTTGAACAACAGAGAAAATTTGTAACACAAATGGTGAAAATATGACTCAGCATTTTTGAAGAGTTTGCGTTTACTGCGAATGAGTTGGTAAAGCAACGATTAGTATTGAAATGCAAATGTTCATTTTGAATTCAGTTCCGAAATCGTGCGTGGTTGATCTAATACCCACCTACGTTAACTTTTTTCAATCAAGCAAAACGCTCAAGCATTTTCTTTTCACTTGTAATAGATGATGTCGTGTTCAACATTAAGTCTTTGATCTTTTCACTTGTATCTCTTTTCTGAGTTACTCGGACCCTTCAGATTAGCATGCTTATCTCCAGTGGAAGTAAAAACCGAGAGTTCAAATAACTGTTCATTTCACAAATTGAAACAAGCAGCAACTGAGTCGACAAGCTTTTTTGAAAAAGTTATGTCAAGCTAGAGTTTATTCTCCCCGTATGAAAACGTAGTAAAGTCGCGGAAACGAAATTTATTGAGACGAACCTGTGTTGTTTGCATCTTCTGACCCGTTCCTTCAATACGCACTTGATCGGTTTGTAGCTGTGTGCGAACAACTTGGAATGAAAATTAGTTTGCGAAACCGAGGTATGATACGAATCTTAAGAAATCGTTTCCAGTGCACCACGCTGTCAAGTTTCAAGTGGCGAGCAGTGCAAAAGGTGGACAACTTTTTATGAACAACACAACGTGGATGCTTTCTTTTACAGCGTCGTACTAACTAAAATATTGCAAGCAAAACTTTCCTTATTAAAAAACTTTCTTTAAAACTCCCTTACTTAGTTAGATAAGTTTGCTTGTTGTTTGGATCCGGGTGGTTGTCTCCATATTTCGTGCAAAAGTGAAAATTCAGTCATTAACTAACTTTCCATCATTTTCATCAAATTCCAATATTTGCAAGTTTCACTAACAGCTGAATACTTTTCACCTTTGTAAATTTCATTGTGGATTTGGGTATCAAATGGTGAATGAATCTTATTCTTTTCGTTCATGCGATAACAATCTAAATTGGCAAGTTTGGTAATACAAGCAGTCAATAAAACAAAACACTTTTAACCCAAATTAGATTTATCGGAATTGAATGTGCTTCGATAAGATGCAAGAACCATGTCTTCGTCTGGCGTAGACTTAAAGCAATATAGACCCGTACGTTTTCATCACAAATATTACTACCGGGTAGCCTGTGTTTCACTTCACAGTGAAACGTGTTCACGAAAACAACACATTACGTTTTTTACAGTACGATGTGTCATACATTACTAGAGTGGAAAAGGGCCTTTTTTGACAAATAAAATGACTGCCACTTGAAACAACGCAATGGTCTTCAGAGAGATACTTGCCCCAAGTTACCCCTGGATTCACCGCTGCTTTGGGAGTGACATGCACGCGTGATGAAAGTCAAGTAAAAAAGCAATGTATGAGTTTCAGGGTTTATTGTCATATCTTTCACTTCGCACCATTCGAGACCAGCTTGTTATCAAGACAAGTCAAAAGTTACACCACTCGATGTTTTCGAGTGTTGGGTTTTATACGTCGCGCGGTCACACAACTCCAACTGTATCACTGAGGATAATCATATTCTAGGGCGGACAGGCGGTGGGCGCCACGTGTAGCCATTGACGAGGTGTGCATGGGTTTTCAAATTCCTTGTCTGAGTCGCATTGCCACGGGCGACTTGAGACCAGGTCACTATCTCGTCAGGTCAACCTTAGACACCACGCAGCGTTGTCACGTGTGGTATTTTATTTGTCATGACTAACACCGCAACGTTTACAATTATTTGTTCCGATCCTCACACACGGTCAACAATCTTGGCTAACACAAAACACACATAGCACAGATGTTGTAATTTCTGATACCGGACAGAAATACAGTAGGTTCAGAACAACCATGGAATACTATCGCTCGATTTTTGTCACGTTAATACTAACGTCGGGTGTGCCAGACCCGGTTTTCAACAATAAAAAAATATGCTTCCCTTCAACTGCAGTTTATCACAAAAGCTACACTGAAAATATAAGTCTTACTGAGCACTTTGAACACCAACAAAGTCACTTTACTCTAATATCATAACGATTTTTGATGAAAAGTACGTAAACCAAATATAGCGAAGGTGTCATATATGCCCGAACTGAATTGCTCATAATAAAACATTATGGGCGTGAAGAACTTCTCCTTTTGTATACTGCTAACAAGACCGTAGAAGCATGTGCTGAGTGAGTTTCAGCTTTTTACAACCACTTGGTGCAAAACACCCGTCGGGTCAGCGTGATTACCCCCTAACCATAACGTCGGGTCAGAGTGATTTGGGGAAGAGGACAGATGCCTTCACGTGGCCCTCCCTGTTGCGTCATTTCTTGAAATGCTTACCAAATCTGTCACCATGAGAGCAATCACTGCTACTCGCGCTGGATGTGTTCGGCGTGGAATGGGTCAAATAACGCCCTTCTCAGGGGACGGCAGCAGAAATGCTGTCGAAGATGACCCACGACCCAACATAATCCAGATGAACACCGACGGGCTCACTGACAACAAGATATCCGTCATTGAGCACCTAGCCTATAAGAACAAGGCTTTCATCATCGTCCTACAAGAGACCCATTGCATAACTCCAGACAAGCTAGTGACTCCCAACTTCTCACTAGCATGGGTCAATCCTGAGCAGGAATCACGCCCTTGCCACGTTTGTCCACGAGCGGTTGGAATTGGAACGGTCACTGGTCGATCAATCTCCAGATCAATCAGAGACTGAGTGGTTGTGCGTAGACGTCACAGGTTACAAGCTCATCAACGTCTACAAACCTCCACGCTCGCGACTCACTCCAACGACCATCCCGATATTCGTACACCCCAGTCTGTACGTTGGCGAATCAATTGCCAACATGTCAACTGATGTTACAACGCAACATCCCCGGACGGCGAGAGCCTGGACTCCTGAGCAACGTCCAACAACCTTGGACTGTTGTACAACCTACAGAAAACATCCACTTTCTTCTCTCGCCTTTGGAACGTCGGCACCAACCCAGACCTGGCCTTCGCGAGTTTTGGCCAGGACAGCCGACTGCCGGACAGACGTGTCCTAGGAAAGTTCCCGCGGTCACAACATCAGCCCTCCCTCATAACGCCACAAAGATTCAAGGTTCCTGCCCACAGTAATCCGGTGAAACGTTGGAACTTTTGCAAGGCTGATTGGAAGCACTTTTGCCTTCTCACAGGTGAATCCGCTGAGAGATTGCCACCTCCAGACACACCAGATGTTGAGAGGGCATACCAGGATTTTTGCGAGAGCCTACTTTCTGCAGCTAAACAATGTATCCCACGTGGCCGTCGCATGAACTACGTACCATGCTGGGACAAAGAGTGCGAGACCCTCTATCGATCCTTTACCCGAGCCCCAGTGGGGACTGCCTCTGACAGAGTCGCCTCGTCCCTACCCTCTCGAG
>JGI24021J15306_10000981_pt1 | contig 25880 bp, 23 predicted proteins | sample Ectturendosymbi1_FD_15306 | JGI IMG/M metagenome (IMG submission 15306) | reverse complement strand
CCACGAACGGGATGTGCGTGAAGAATAACACCATTATATATGTAGCGCGAGCAAGCAATAGTAAGAGAGATTGCGAGCATGATCTCTGTTGTTGCTTACTTCCATGGTATGAAGGTTTGCGCACTTGCCGCTCGGGATTTCCGATTGCAACACTAGATTTTTTTGGTCATTTTTCAGTTGTAAACCAATTTTTTTTAATGACTGAAAAATTTATGTAAATGCAGTCTTTTTCAGTCAAGTAAATACTGTTTACATTAAGTTTTAATGCTATAACAGAATTTGTCAAATTCGTCACCTCATGGGATTAGAAAAAAGTGATGAATTATGCAAACAGGTGAAAACTCAATCATACAAGCTCGTATATCATAGTAAATCGTATACATAGTGCTTTTACTTGCAGTAAAATACAAGCTTACAGCGTTATGGTTGGATACAACAATTAATTCCTCTACTCTATTGAGACCCCTTTAATCTAACATCTATTGAATCTTTAATAAACTTAAGGATTTCCTGCATTCTCTCAATGGAGAGTCGGCTCGTGTGTTGCACATCTTGTACAAATTCGATAAACAAATTGTGAGGTGCGGGGTGGTGTTCAGAAAGCTGGATCAGGATCGGCGGTCAATCTCGGATTACGCCGATCCCGGATTAAGGCTCAGAAAACATTTCATTTTAGAAAGGTGGATTGAGAGAATCGGAGATCAATCAACCGTGTATCTTGCAAATCCTGGATTGATTTTCGCAGAAACTTGCTTTCTACTAAGTCATCAACATCAGGCCATCTGTTGTTGTGGTTCAGCTTCCTGATTGTGCACTGTCTGGGCCTAGGTCAAGGTTTCATTTTTTTAATTGCATGAGGGTGTATCATATTTTGTACCTCTTCTCATTCAAAATCAAACGTGAGCAATACAGTATAAATTTTTTCCAGAAGTTTGGTTTGAGCAAACAGCATAAAGGATAGGCTACCTATTGCTTTGCTAATGCAGGCTTATACGCCTATACTAAACTTTGAAGTGCTTTGCTTTACATAGGTTATAAGCACGCTTGTAGCCTACTTCGAACATGATTTGCTTACAGTGCAGTAATGAGTATGCGCATAGCCTACCTTTTTTGGGCACTTTGAAATTGTGTGAACTCACAAAAAATTGAAACTATATGTTGTTATTTTGCACTGCATCACTTGCAGTGTGTAGGCTCCTAGGTTTTGCTTATAGTGTGGTAGCAGTGATGGCTTCTAAACCTGTGGTTTTAAATTCTGTGGCAGCTATTTTTAAAGCATTAACTTCATTTAGGATTGCATGCATAGCATCTTTCAACTAGTTAAATTTATTTGCAATAGAGCAGTAATTTCATAAGTCAAACCATAAACAGTGGTTCTAAACAGTGGTTCTAACATCAGACATCCTAATTGATATTAGCAGTTTTTGTAATACATCAGTGTGATTAAAGATGATGCCCTAAAGGGAAATGAAATGTAGAAGTGTCATCTGTAAGGTTGTTTATGGCCTACATCAGGGATGGGGACTTGAGGCCCACATGCTGAACATTTGTTACAGCCCGCATAAGAATTTTAGTTACAAAAGTAGATACAAAATTGCGTCAATACGCAGCTACATGATAAGCAGGTACTTAGGTAGTAAGTCAAAAGAAGTCACTCTTGCTCATAGTTAGGTAAAGGCAGAAATTTAGGATAAAATGGAGTTTGTGGCCTGCCAGTGATAATGAACAAATCATGTGGTCCGTGATAGTTAATAGGCTCCACACCCCTACCCTACAGGATGATCTATATACAGCTTGAGACATTGTGCAGCAGGCAATTGGAAAGATGTTTTGCCTGATTTTTGTAAAATTTACCCAAACATCTCTCATGCGACAAAGTTTCTCCCACACATTTTGTGCAACTAATGGTACATTATTTTTCCTCTACACTGTGCAGACAAACACTTGAAATTTGATAATTTATTACTTGGAACTTGGTTCTTAATAACACATCTGAAAAAAGATATGCTAGGCTGTGCAAGGACATTGTTAGAAACCAACTGCTTCAGTTTTCCTTAGCATCTGCCTCACATTTCCCATTTTTCCCATTTGCAAACTAGCTGTTGCTGTCAACAAGGAAACTCAAGCCTAGGCATTACAGCCGATGATAAAATATCAAACGCTGTCACTGCAGGTCTGTAATGCGGGTGGTTTAGAACAGGCAATAGCCTACATTTCCTTTTTAATGTTGCAACAAGGAAACCCAAGCCTATTTCTTGAATGTTATGGCAGCTGTGGAGGCTAATTTCAGACAAACTTTGAGCAGTGTCAACCAATTATATTTTGTTGAAATTTTTCATTCCACCCAAGTTTCCAATCCTGCACTAGCCTAACTAGAACTATTGAAAAAACAAATGCAAATAAGAAAACCGGGCCAGATAAAAACCTTTGTTTGGTCTAATCTTTAACAAGTGCCTAATTGTTACCTTCACGCATCTAAGGCACATGCATGACAGTCCCAATTAATTGCTGGACCTGCTGGCATCCTAATCCAGTGCTCAATCCACCCTGAAAGCAGGATCAAAATCGACTCTGATAAGAGTAATTTTCAAACCCGGATTGAGCAGCGATCCGACTTTCTGAAACAAATCTCGCCTCAGGATTGTGGCTCAAGCTTCGACCCACGATTGCTTGATTCAGGATTGGATTGCACTTTCTGATACGAAATCAGATCCAATCCCAGAATAGCCTCAATCCAAGATTCAATCCAGCTTTCTGAATACCAGCCATAATTTGTTTGAATTCCCACATGTACTAGCTGCTTAGACATCAAAAGCAAAACTGCGAATGGCATATTAGATAACCAAAATGCTTCTAAGGAATATAATGAGGTGACAGATTGAGCAAATTGACNAATTAGATGGTGGCGAATTAGGTGAACAGAAATGTACACAAAAAGATGGGGTNTGCCGGGACTGACCAAAAGGTAACGAACTGATGAATTAAACCAGCGGTTCCCAAACTTTTTCTGATTGCGTACCATTTGTGGGCCCTGTATTTTCACTGCATACCACCTTGAAAACTTTTCAATCTACCCAATATAATTCGATCAAAAGTTTGGCAAACCAGACTTGATGCAAATGCGGCATGAACAACATGGCTGTGAGAAATGATAATGGCCATTTTTCAAAACTAATAAGGGAAGTACACAAAAATGCAGGAATTTATTAACAGAACCCGATAAGTCAAAACAGAATGTATTCTTTTTGTGTAGAAGAACAGAAGGGTCTCATGTACCACTTAGAAGGCCTTCGTGTACCACTAGTGGTACGCGTACCACAGTTCGGGAGCGACTGAATTAAGCGATGACAAATTAGACATATTCTACTGTACAATGGGACAAACGACTGAAATGTCATTGAGCAAAATGTCTCAGCAAAAAAAAGTGACTGAAATGTGTCAGTGAAAGAAAAAAAACAGGCATAAAGTAAAAGTTGCATGTTAATTCCATCAAATATGTAGACTGTTGGCTGTAGACATCTAGTAGTTTTAGAACATATTTTTGATTCATAATAACAGATAAATCATACTTTTGCAGAACCTGAACTAATGAAAGCTGCATAGCAGCAATTAATCTTAACCATCGACTTTGCACCTTGTATTTATGTACAAGCTTTGTAACATGCCGTTCAGTGTCCATGGATTTGATAAACCAATGGTTTGAGTATGGTCCTGTCATTTCAATAAATATTTCGTTCTGCATACCAGTGCTGGTATTATGAACTGATTTGCCTTATGGGATAGCGCAGAAGTGCAAAGAAAATCTGAATGAAAGTTCAGCTATTTCTAGTTGCTGTACTGCGAAAACCAAGGCACAAAAAGTTATATTGAAACAAATTTTTTACAATTAATAGTGTTGACGGCCACCCCTGCGGCCTACACATTAACTCAAAAAAGTCATTAAAATCAGGTAAACTTGATTTAAATAAAGAAAAATCTGATTTTTGTGATTTTTTCAAAAAAAGATGATTTTTATCAACCCTGCTAATACACTGAGTTTTCACTACCATAAGTTTTGTCACTAAAAAGAAAAACCAAACTTGAACTTTTGTTCCATTAGTGTGCACACTTTCTTTATATCATCCGTTTGTCTTTTTCCTCATTTCACCTGTAAGCTTTTACTTGAAATTTACTGGTCTAAAAATGCATAATTGATGGGAAATGGATCTCCTAGTAAAACATTTTGACATCAGATACAGCTGTGTCGGCCTTGTAGTGTCTTGATGATTTTGCTCCATTGCCACTGAAATTTAGCAGGTTTGCTAACATTGGCAAAGTGAGTTATCTGATGGTTGGCAAGCCCTTTTCTGGCTGCAGTAATAAAAGTAAAATTGTTGCATTTTTAAATAATTTGGTCAAATTTTATTTGCACCTTAATTTATCTATTGTCTAATTAGTTTTTTGTGTGATATGCATTAATTAATAATTAACAAACTTTTTCTAAACAGCTTTTAAGTGCGTGTTACCAATTGGTATTGCATTCAAAATTTACAACTACCATACNAGTATGCATGGAACTTTATGCCGAGGAATTATAATCTTCATCTTCAGCATAATGTTCTTGCTTGTGGATTTTTCTGACCAAGAAGGTACTTAAAATGTACATCCTGTTTGTTTTGCCTAGGGCTTTGCTCAGAAAATGTTTCTGATTTGAAATGCCTAGCATTGTTTCAGTTTTGCAGTTTTGTTCTTTCTTCTGCTCCAGTGCTATCTACAGTGCAGTTCCATAGTATCTCCATGATTCCTGAAAAAAGTGTTCTATGTCATCATAACATTCTCATTGTTTTGCAGTGATCCATTACATGTGTTGTGTTTTACTGATAATGTTTGTCATGTGCATTAGCTGTAAGGATATATAAAACCTTAGGCGTGGAATGAAAAATGTAAAAATGCTGAACTTTTAATGAGCTTGACTGATGGATCAACATGCCGATATATATTGGCAATGTTGCTGATGTATCGTATCGGCAAAATTCTGACATAGCAATATTTGCTCATAAAAGCCAATGCACTATTGTTCTGCATGGAGTGTTTAGAAATGGCAAATGCAAATTAATTGTTGTTCTGCTTTTTGTGTTTGATTTGGAGATTAGGTGAGGCACGAGTAACAATTGCTAATGCTAAAGGGGGCACGACTAAAAAAGTTTAAGAACCTCTGCATTAGTCATTACATTGCATGTTTTTCATCAGTATGTAAGCCACACAAACAAATGTAATAATTACACTTTATAAATGAAAGAGGAGATTGTGATAAGTTAGGGACATACTCCCATACAACATCAATTTCTGTGCAAACCAGGGTGATTAATATGGTTTATTGGGATGATTGCACAGCAGTCTATATATTACGCACTATTTGATGCAGTCATAAGGCTGCGGCCATAAGGAACAGAAAAGAGAATTTGCATTAATCAATCAAATATGAATTATCAGGGCATTTTAAAATCATGTGGCTCAAAATTAGCCAAATTTTTGTGGCTCTGATGCGGGCAAGCTCAAACCACCTCGTGCTTAATCTATCTGTAAAACTGCCTTCCAAATAAAATTATGCTTTTTCACTTATCTTAGACCATTACAATATTTGCTTCTTAATTGACAGCTCATTAATGTGTTGAATCTCTTTTTTGTCAAAGTGTACCATGAAACAGACTATATTAGGTATAACTTTCCTAAAACTGTATTTGATGCACCATATACAGAAATTGCTTACATGCACAAAGTCAGAAAGGTTTTATTTGTAAGTTCAACTACGTCTTGCAAATAGTTTTTATTTGAACTTACATTAGACCCAAAAAAATGTTTTCTTGCTTTTTTCCTGACAGTTAGATCATATTCTGTGGGAAACATCCAACAACCAGTAAAACATTTTTAAGTATGTCTATGAAAAGCGATTTTGAAACAGTTGTAGCTCTCGAAAGTATCGATGGGCGAAAGTTCCTTCAACCATGTCTTGTTTGATTGTTTTTGGGGATGTTAAAGGAAACTTCATTTCTGTTTATTTGCGAAGTATTTGTACAGGTTCTCAGGAGACCTGTTGTGGAGGTACAAAGGATCGTCAAGACCTCGATGATGTTACCATAGAGATTGAATCAGACAACTCCGATCCTTCTGCTAAACTTAGGTCAATTACTTCGGATAAAAAACTTTCTGCCTCAGAAAAAACAAAAGATTTAAGTTTTGTTGATGACTATGATGCATCTGATGGCAATCGTTACCATGGAATGCAGCATATTCCTGGTGGAACGTTCATCATGGGAACAGATGAGCAGATCACCAAAGACGGAGAGGGTCCCGCGAGAAAGTAAGAATATGATCAGCAATGATGCGTGGTGTCGAAATCTGGTCTCCGTCCCGAGACCTCTTTTTGTGACTATCCGTCTTGAAGCATACAGTTATCTTTGTTTCAAGGCTTTGAAAAACGAGTCCTTTGTCTCAAAATCCGAATACAGTACTTCCTGTAAATGGCTTTGCATTTTTTTATGTCTTCACACCCTAACGCATCAGGATTAAACAACGAAATTTACATGTATAGCTACACTGTTCGTTGTTTTCTAATTTTTGCTGAAGGAAAAATCAGAAATGTGACAGAATTGGGTGAAATGCCGTGATATTGAAGCTCACACGTGTTGGTAGGTCTTTTTTGCATAAATTAAAAATAAATCCGGTTTAATACGACAATTTTCCAGGTCTCGAACTAGACAGGAGATTTCCGTCGCAACTACATCTGAGATGTGCAGATAAAAGCACACAGTTTGTAAAGTTGCCATTATCCCCTTTTTTGCTTAGTGTAACACAATGTTCCTAACCTTTTTAAAGTACGGATTCGGTATTTTGAAGCATTTCAGATAGGTTTGTGCAGTGAATTATTTATGCATCTTCATTCTTTTGTGCTTAACGCTTCTTCTCAATTGGTATCTTGAAGGTTCTACACACTTCGGATTTACTTTGATCTGTCTGTTGTCACAGTACTTTTTGGTTTAGAAAATGTTAAAGGCTGTGTCGAATTGTTATCTAGAATCGTTTTGTGGGCTTAATCAAGATCTCGGGATTCCTGCGGTGTGTTGAAAAATATGGAAAAAAATTACGTCATTTTCCGGCCTGGAAAGTCTGGAGAAAAACTTTGTTTTGGTCTGTTAGTATGGAAAAAGGAATTAATTCTCCAGACTTGATCTTTTGACATGCATTCTGATAATATTTTATTCTGATATTTTTGATAAGATTCATAATTTGACTTTCATCGTGTTAATCATTGCAGTGCCTGTATTCGACATGGTTATGTTACTCGGAAAAGTTAAGTCTCGAAATTTATATTCAAAATTGCGTGGGAACCCTGTGGTCTCACCTAATTTAGATCTCAAGTGTTAAAGGTAATGTAGGCTTTATGGTACGTATTATCCAGTACGTCAACAAAACACCTTCGTTCGTGTCGTGGCCCACGGTTCTTCCGTTTAGGAATTAGGATACTGTTCTTTAATTATACAGCGTTACTTTGGACGATTTCTACATGGACGCATACGAAGCAAGCAACATCGAATTCGCGCGTTTTGTCAAAGATACCGACTACATTACTGAGGCAGAGAAGTTCGGGAATTCTTTTGTTCTCGAGCTATTGATCAGCAAGAAGACACTTTCTGGAATTGTGCAAGCCGTGGCAGGCTCGCCCTGGTGGTTGCCTGTGGATGGAGCCGATTGGCTCCATCCGGCCGGACCTGACACCGACATCAAAGACAAGTAAACTTTCTAAAGTTATACTTTCTTTTTAAAGATCTATCAAAAAAAAGAGAACAGCGTTCAAATCGGTTTGCCGGCCGATTCAACACCGTCTGCTTTGTGGAGACAAGTCACTTGTCTTTTTTAAGCAGCGGCACGTTCAGCGATACGAGCTCAGCTGTGCGTGGTTCGCGTCGCTGCAGATTCAACAAACATATTGGTTTAACGCACTGGAATGAAATCCCCGGCGGTTAACGCTTTCTCCTTTCAGGCTAACGCATCCAGTCCTGCACGTCTCATGGAACGACGCGAAAGCTTACTGCGAATGGGCTGGAAAGCGCCTTCCCACCGAAGCGGAGTGGGAAAGAGCTGCGCGCGGAGGCCTGGAGAGGCGGATCTTTCCGTGGGGAAACAAGTTCAAGCCGAAGGATGAATTCAGGTCTGCCTTTCTGTCTGTGCAACGGCAGACAGCAGCACACCTTCACAAGCGATTCGCACTGTCGCCGATCAAAGCGATGCGCACCTGCAAACCAGTGCTCGAGTTTTTAGTAAGAAAACCGTAAAGATCGACTTTGATGCCCGTGAACCCTATTTGGTGAGATTCTCTGCATTTGAATTTAAACAAAGAAAATATTTTTGAGAAATGTCCCGCACATGTTCAGCTGCGTGCAATCGGTAAATCAATGCTTGGCAATCCATCAAAACCCCAAAAGTATACATTTCAACTCACTGGGATTCGCCGAATCGGGTTACTTATTATTTTCAACTCGTCTGTCAACTCGCTGCTTGTTATAAATCATAGAATTTATTATTTTTTAGTGTGTGGCTGAGTCTCGATGCTAAGAAGAAACTCTGAAAAGTAACTCTTAATTTTTGTGCTTTCGGTAGCAAATCTCATTAGACGGAAGTGTCGCTGGAACCAACGATGTCAGAGTGAAAAAGTTCGATCTTGTTTTGCGTTTTAACGCTGTGACGTCGAAAAATATCGTACATTTTTAACATTAATGTTGCTTTGGTCATCATCTTAACGTCATCAGTGCCGGTCTGGACATTTGATGGCGAACGAAAAGCACAAGCTTTTTTCCTTCCACAGCGGTGTTGTTTATTTGCGTATTTTCTAAACCAGGCTCAACATCTGGCAAGGCGACTTTCCGAAATCGAACACCGCAGAAGACGGTTATGTCGCGACCGCACCAGTCGACGCGTACGTGCCCAACAAATACGGTCTCTACAACGTGGTGGGCAATGTTTGGGAATGGGTGGCGGACTGGCACACTCTGCAACACTCGCCGATGCCGACAAAGAACCCGGTGATTGACGTTGGATTTACGATTTGTGATCTTTATGCTTTTTTCAAGCTCTTTAAAAGACAATCAGAAAGTGCGACGGCAGCTTTGCAATGCTAGGACTTCGGTATTTTAAGAACAGACTCGCGCGTTGTGCGGCGCTTTTTTACAGCAGCATGTCGCTGGTTGGTCGGTTACTTGTTTTCTACCTTGTTTTTACCGCAATCGTCTTAATTGTATATCAGCAGGGTTTTTTTTAAGGAAAATGTTAGGCACCCGGTATGGACCTGTAGGGACCCGATTTCTCTGATTCCAAGGACGCAATCATAATTTTTCTGATTCTAGGGACCCGAATCGGGTCCCTATAACACCTTAAAAACCCTGATATCAGTGTTAAAAAGTAAAAAATTAGCAATCGGTTTTTGTTTAATTTTAGCTTGCACGCATTTTGATAAGCACCGCAGGGGATTTGGTGCCACCGCGGTATCATTGTTTCATTTTTTTCCAGAAAGGCCCTCCTACTGGAAAAGTCAAAGTAAAAAAAGGAGGCTCGTACATGTGCAGCAAGGTGAGTGAGTTTTGGGGCGTTGCCGTTTTTGGTGAAACCGAGATAGTTGTGATGCGATTTAAGTTGTTAATAAAGTTACTATTTCACGAAGACTGGTAAGATATTACATTGTAATGAAAGCGCCGGAATATATGAAAAGAATATCACCAGTTTGCGTTAGAACTTCAGATATAAATTTTTGCGCTGATTGTGCGTCTTCCTTTGATTTCATACGTTTTTCTTGCATTGCCAAGTCCTTGTCATTGTTCAACGTGTGTCCTGAAAAAGTATTTTCATTCAATCTGCTGCAAAAAGTTGCTGTATCTTGTTGCCGTTCACCTTGATTTGTTTTTTAAGTTAGCGCCCTTCAACTTTAAACTGTTTCTCCGCGCGTTAAAAACTTGGTGTCTATTTCAAGGTAGCAACCATCACTTGATATTGACCTTTGAATAAGATTTTAGGACTGAGGATGCGTAATGCAACGCGAAATCGATTTCCTATTTTAAAAATTTGCTCGATAGATTCGTTTGTCACCTGTGTGGAGACTACGCTAGTTACTTTGGCACTGACCTAGTTCGACGGTTCTCGTCGGGTTTAATCTGCGCCTCTTCTCAAAACTTCTGCTCCTCTTCTCATAACTTTTGCTCCTCTTCTCAAAACTTTTGCTCCTCTTCTCAATACTTTTGCTCCTCTTCTCAATACTTTTGCTCCTCTTCTCAAAACTTCTGCTCCTCTTCTCAAAATTTTTGCTCCTCAACTCAAAACTTCTGCTCCTCTTCTCAAAATTTTTGCTCCTCTTTTCAAAATTTTTGCTCCTCTTCTCAAAACTTTTGCTCTTTTCAAAATTTTTGCTCTTCTCAAAACTTTTGCTCCTCTTCTCAAAACTTTTGCTCCTCTTCTCAAAACTTTTGCTGCTCTTCTCAAAACTTCTGCTCCCCTCTCAAACTTTTGCTCCTCTTCTCAGAAATTCTGTTACCGGTACCGCTGCGCCGCGAGGAGCGAAAACTCACCGGACAGCTCGTCGTCCAACCTCGGCTTCCGATGCGCTGCTGATCGCCTGCCCGGCTATCTGTCGGACAAGTCTGACGCGCGCTACACTGAGCTATAGTTGCATCTGATCTGTACGAGAACTCGTCACCTTCGGTTTACTTCGATTAGGCTTTTTTCTTGCGAGATCGATGTCCAGTAATAGTAATTATTCATTTATGGCCAGTAATAATTATTCATCGTAGAATCAAAGCCACGCAGAGTTGCTTGGAGTACAAATGTGTACAGGTAAAATAATCGTGCAGATATAATCCAGGGCAGACAGTTTGCTAACTACTTATGTTATTGGTAACTGACCAACTTTCGGCGCATCACCTTTCTGTGGCATGCCGCAACGTCAAAAGGTCGTCCCCGTTTGTCGATTGTCGCTCGCAACTCACTGCAAATTGTGATTTCAGCGCAGGATATAGTACAGCATATCCAGTGGCTTCATAGTTTGTTAGGAAACATTTCTGGCACCGAATGCGCGAATTTAACTGAATGACGTTTCCAGCAGACGTCGTGTGCGACAACCTGACGAGCGTGCTTCTTTGATAAGTCTGGACAAGAGCATTAAACAAAATTGCCCTGGTTTGATGTCCAAATTCACAGTTGTCTTTGTGAAAGCGGAAAAACTCGAAAGACTGGTGACATGGATTAGTTCGATATCATGTTGGCAGTGAAATTTTTTGGTGTCACTGTTTCAAAAGATGCAACAGCGTGATTTGTGCCATTTGTCTCCCTTAAATTGTAGTGAAAAACTTACTTGAAAATAATTGTGTCATAATCCTTGTGCTAAACGGGAAGGGTGTTGCCATCTACTGCTCCACATATTTTCACCTGTTGCGTAAATGGTAAAATAACAGAGTTGTAAATTAGCATGGGAAAACTCGATATACATTGATTAAATAGTTACAAGAAATGAAACTGGTGAATTGCTACGCATAATAAATTAATCCATATATTTTTCTACTTTCGAAATAACAGCGTGCAGGGTTATACAACCCTCTCGTTTTCAACGCTGATAGCAACAACCCCGTAGGTTTTCAGGCGGTGTGTGTTTTTTCCTCTTATATTCCTGTAATGTCATTCATTTTTGAAAGCGTTCCTGCTCTTTTCTGTTTGGCGTAGCAGTGCTATTTTGAGGGTGGGAAAAGATTTTCTCGAAAACCACTGTATCAGCTCGAATCTGTGACGCTATGCAGCAGAAAATTTATTACAAAGCTCACTAAAGCTTTGTTCTGTGTTTTTTGAACGCGATTTTTGCGCAAACATTTTGCAATCGAGCCAAGTCGTGTTTTGGCGTTAGTGATGTCACAAAGCTCGTTGCAATTCGCACCGTGTATTCCGGACGATATCGGCGACAGCCGTTCTCCCTGCCTTTGTGCCAGCGTCCTGTTCTTCGTTATCTCACCGTTCCCTCCACAAAACATGTCGACGTTTGTATGTTTTTTTCTCTTCTTTCAACTTGGTCAGTGAAGCCTGAGTGGGGCGTTTCAGTGCTGTTGTTGCCAATCTGTTAAGTGGCTCTCTGCTGTTGCCTTCTTTCCCCTGCCACGTAACTTGCTGTAGCCAGGACCATTCATGATACTGTAATACCCACTGTTACATGACAGTTTGTGTCGCTGCTCAGCGTTGAGTGATTTTAAAATCCAGCGTTTTGTTTGTGATTTTGACAGCAGTGTCACTGTTTTGCATAGCATTTCGGAGTAAGCTCAAGTGTTGTGCGAATTCTTTCAAACCTTCTATGGCCAGGCCGCCATTCCTTCGGCCTGAAACGGTAGCAACGCATTATCCTTTTGATTGTCTAGCCCTGGAACACTTACCTTAGTTTTTTGTCACATTAATACTTACGTCGGGTGTGCATAACCCGGTTTTCAAAAATAAAAAAAATATGCTTTCTTTCAACTGCAGTTTGTCACAAAAACTACACTGAAAATATAAGTCTCACTGAGCAATTTGTGCACTAACAAAGCTATCTTACTCTAATATCATACGATTTTTTATGAAAAGTAAGTAGACCAAATATAGCGAAGGTTTCACGTATGCCTAAAATTGAATTGCTCATAAAAAAAATTATGGGCGTAAACAACTTTTCCTTTTGAAAACTGCAAACAAGACTGTAGAAGCATGCCCTGAGTGAGTTTCAGCTTTTTACAGGCTCTACCCCCATAAACTATAACGTGGGTCCAATGTACCCATTGCCACCTCACACTAACCATGACGTCGGGTCACCGTGACCCGAACTCGTGACCAACTCGCTCCCTTGCAAAATCTAGAAGAGCGTGGATGACAGCAAGTGCACCTTTTTACAAGTCACACAAAAACATGAAGGTACTGGAGAATTGAAAGCGCGCCGACTTCCGCTTGCGTAGTTTCACGTGAATGACCTCATTTGACCCGCGTTACCGTGACCCACGTAAGTATTCCAGGGCTAGACAAGGCTTTAGAGAATGGTGCAAATACCACCTGACCATACCTGTTTTACCTGCGCTTATCTGCCTCTTTTCACGCACCAGTCTTTCGATCTGAGCAAGCAACTTTATGCAGTCATCTCATGTAATCGTACTGTAGTCATGGCGCTTGTGATTTAGCCAACTACGGCCATGTGGTGCATTTTAATTTTTTTCTGCCCGTTTTTGCTGTTTTAGATGTATCTCTTTCATAGTTTTAGCACGAATTTATACTGCAGTACTGAGAAAAATATTACCGCTCTTGTCAGGTTCATAAGCCTTTTATCTGTGCCTAGTTCAGCCGTTGTTAGCATGCTGTCGGGGTAGTTTCATGCTAGAGAATTTTGCTTGGCGTTTTTGTAGCCTCTGACGCTTTATAGGTCACATCAACAAGCATCATGTAGATCGGTATAATATCTTCGTGGATGAAAGCCAGCTGCCGCCACATTCAATACTGAAAAGAAAAATATATCTTTTAACCTGTTTTGTATAGCGGTATTTTCCTTCTAGTTAAGTTCCTAGTAACGCTGTCTTGCGCATGGGAATCCCCTCTAAGAGAATGCTATATTTATAAAAGTGCATCTGTCGTTGCAGAACTTTTAGAGCTCGCTTAGATATGCGTCCGACATGAACAGCTTTGTTTACGGCAAACCGTAACTAAGGTGCGTGTTACCATGCCGACCGTCGCAACGACAACAAGCGAAGTCAAACGATGATCAGCAAGCTGCCGACAATCACAGTCTTCTGTCGAAAATGTGGCCAAGAACTCTTGCGCTATCGCAAGGGCGGCACCGGCTTCCTGCGGAAATGCTACGAGCACAAGATACGGGAGGACCACACCGCACAGCTCGGGGTGTGTCCGCGTTGCGGGTCGGTCTTCGGCCGTCCGGCGATCATCAAGCAACTGCCTGCGTTGAAGATAGTTGGCGGGAAAGTCTACTGGCGATAGGCGGCCGTGCTTCGATCGACGGGTGTCTGCTGCACAAGCCCGACGGTGCCAGAAGCTGTAGGCGGTGGTTGGCTGTGTTTCATTTGTTTGATTGGGTTGGTGTCTGACTTTTATTAGTTGCTTTGCTGAAATATTAAGCAGTAATTTTATTTCAAGCTACCGTATATTCCGCGACCAATGAGTCAGTTTGGTTCGGTAACGATCGTACAGTCCTGTCATATGTTGTTGAATGAATGTAGCAGCGACTTGTGCCGACAATTTCTTTCGCAATAGTTTAAAATTATATTTTTTAGGGAAAACCAACCTACGTTAATGTGAATTGTTCTCAAAAAGTATGTTTTTGTATGTATTATGCAGTAATCAATCAGAAACGTCTGGTCTCTACAACCATGTGCTAACGCGCTTAAATTCGCAGTGAAAACGTATCTATCGCTCCTCTACGCTTTAATGGCTGTTCGCTTAGCACCTGCGTTGCTTTGCAGCACTGCAAACGAAATTGCTAAGTCTTGCCGATCAAATCCAGGCAGTCGAAAGTCGGATTGCTGAAAGTCAGGAGCAGTTGGATGAACTGCTATTGACCAGGTTGAGAATATCCGAGAAATTACTTGGAAAGAAACCCCTCCCCAAAGATGACAATGCGGACCCGGGCCCTATCCGAGAAAACTGGAGTAGTCAAGGTGAGACGTAGGTTATAGTCAGTGTTTTCCAACCTTTTTAGGTTTGTGGCACCCTACAGAAAAAAGATAATTTGCGGCACCAAGTGGCGAACCCATAGCAATTTGCTTTAAGATTTAATGACACTTCGAAATTGTATTTTTGATGATATACTGAAAAACGCCTTTTCTCGCGGCACCCCTGAGTATTGTAAATGGCACTCCCCCTGTTGCAAAAACCGCACGTAGCCTGTTAGGATATATGTTTTTTTAGCCTCGCTCTATATACACGGTCGTGCATTAAGCTTACCTATGAAAAGGAGCGATTGTTTCTTGTCAATATACTTTGGTTTCACATAGATTTTCCTTGGAGCGGCAAGCTTCGAAGCGCGCTCAATCGGGTCTTCGGCCTGGAATCCTTCCTCCCAATGCAGATGGAAGCGATGAACGCGTCCATGAGCGGCAGAGACGTGATCTTAATCACGACGACCGGTGGCGGCAAGAGCCTCTGCTATCAACTTCCAGCGCTTTTGTCTCCAGGCACGTTCCCGCAACTTTCTGTAGTTCCTCAGGCGAATGTTAAGATAGAATTTTATCCCACGAAGTGGTTTTGCGACTAAATTGCACCTTTCAAAAAATTGTTTGACGTCACCAAGCGCTTTGTGGCGGACACGCGTCTTGTACTTGTTTGCGACATAAGCAATGCTTCCTTGTGTTGAATAAAACTCTTTGCTTGTTCGTGGCCACCTGTATTTTGTGTCTGATTTTTTGCGATCATGGTTTCGAGCAGCTTTCTGCATTTTCCTACGAATATTCTGTCACAACAGACCTTTCCAGTAGCATGGTCGGTCGAAATTGCAGTTACTTGAATTTTTTTGAAAAACTCACCTGACGAAACGCCTTATTTGCAGGCGTGCAATTTTCCGCGCTGAGCTATTCGAGTTTCATTTCATAACATAACGCGCATGGTGACGCAGGTATAACGGTCGTTATTTCTCCCCTGTTGTCACTGATCGAAGACCAGATCATGAACTTGAAAAAATACGCCATTGAAGCTCGTATGCTCGGACCGTCTGCGTCGTGGGTAAAGCTTTGTTTTTATTGTTGATATTTCTGAACAAGCATCTGATGTGTAAACAGTTTGTGATGAATTGCGGGATTTTTATTCTTATACGATTGTCGTTGTGGACCAAGGCTGGGAAATTGCTGAAAAAAACTGGAGGTTTTTGAATTGTCGCCAATGTACCATTTTGGGCTTAGTAGTGCAGATGCAGAAATGCTTTACTTTTCCATTCTTTTTGAAAAAATGCTTCTGTAGCAGGTGGTGTCAATGTGATTGACTGAACAAAACGCAGGGCTTTTCCTGTCCAATAACGCTGTCATAGCGAAGGCTATACGTTTTTTCTTACAACCAGNACACTACTTTTTTGGAATTTTAACGTCCACACATTGACAGGATACCGCGTTGGAGGTGTACGAGTGCTTGGAATGTGGCGGGAGTGATTTCAAGCTTCTTTATGTCACGCCCGAGAAGTTATCCAAAAGCAAGAAGTTGATGTCGTTGGTCAGTGGCTATGTTTAAGCTCTTGGTGAAATACGCTTAAAATGAGACCAACATCAGGTTCTGCCTTCGAAGCGTTTGATCATCTTGCTTTTTTATTGAACTTGACAACATTGATATATATTGAAAGCGCAGATAGTGCCCAGATTTCGTAATGGCTTTGGTGTGTTTTTGGTACCTTGTACCCGAGCCCCTTATTCCAGTTACAGTGCATCAACCTCCCTCTAAAGAACACCCTGTTTCTGGGATAGTAAATGCCGATATCCACACCATCTTTTTAACGCCCAGAAGCCAACATTAGTCCTTATCTTCCTGTGATGTCCACTACACGCCACCTACGTTATGAGAATTGTTTTTTTTTAAACAATTCCCACGTACGATGACGCCAACATGTAACGTCAAGGCAGGTGAACGCAACCACTGCCACGTTTTGTCTCTGTAAGAATTCGAAAAATGCCGAGCGAGTTTGCCGGCTGCGCGGGAAGTCGTCCATTGCAGATCCGCGGACGTTGCAATGCCCATCTCGTTCACTGCGAGCATTTGTGTTTTTGGCGCAGCTGGACAAGTGCTACAAAGCTGGAAATCTGTCCAGAATTGCCGTCGACGAAGTCCACTGCGTCAGTCAGTGGGGCAACGATTTCCGTCCTGGTGAGCTGTGAACTACTTCTTTGGAGTTTGTGGTGTTTTGAAACCTCGTCACGAGTGATTGGCGTTTCGCAAGAGGTTCGTGTTCTTAAGTACGAATGCATTGCAATAGTAACTTTTTTCGTTCAGATTACAGAACGCTCGGCATCTTAAAGCGACAGTTTCCCGAAACCCCGATCATGGGCGTCACTGCCACCGCAACCCCCAGGGTACGTATGCCCCAACCGTGAAAGTACTGATTCCTGCTCAGCTGCCGAACGTTTGCTCGTTCGTCGCGCGATAACCTCTCATATTTGCAGCAGCTTTTACCACTTGCTTGCTGGATCCGGATAGATTGTTGCCAAAGCTTACAGTTGCGCCTGGTGGACGAGCTACTGTGCAAGGCCGCTCACGAACCACTTGCTGTTGTGTTTTGTGATGTACTGAATATTACAACAAATGCATGTCGTCTGGGAGTCGTGTTGTACTCCGAAAAAACAACAACAACACAGATAAAAACAAAAAAGAAAATACAAAAAAACATCAAAAAAATTTAAAAAATAAAACAAGAAGCGTATATGTCCAGTAAGACTCGCATTGTTATGGGATCGGCCAGAACTCATGACATGCTCGCATCGCAGGTCACAGAGGACACGAAAGACATTCTTAATATCAAGGATGCGGTGATCCTGAGGTCGCCTCTGAGAAGAGATAACTTGTTCTATGAAGTCCGACTCAAACCGAGTGAACATCAGAAGACGCTCGACGATATGGAAAAAGCGATAAAGTGTAATTTCGAGGGACAGTCAGGTGATTGGTGCGGGGGCGTCTGTACGTTTAAAGTTCTTTGCTGATTTTTTTTTGGTGCAATTTCGTTGTCAGTCGCTTGGCACTGCAGTTTTTATGGTAACATGTAGCGCCTTGAAGATGTTGGCAAACGTTTCTCCCACGTAGAGCAACGCCGCGCTTATCGTCGTCAACGAAAGGAAGGCAACCATGGTGTGATTTATTGTATAGAGAAAAACGCTTTTCAATGACCCAAACTGCACCCTGTGGGGTGGGTCTGGGGGGGTATTTTTTATTGTTTGCTCGACCTGCTTTCAGGTACTTCTTTCGTAACGTGAGATTTCGCAACTGCAAAAATAATGGATGCGTGTTTTGCATTGGGTTTTTCGCGCAACGCACTGGGGTATGTTTCATCCCGAACCGCATTGCGAACGTTACAGATCGTGCATCCACCGAACAGTGAACGAATTTCCGTTCCCATGCATGAGTCATCGCATAAACCTAGCTCCGTTTCTCGTACGAGCGATTGCGTGGCCTCGTTCTCAGTCTGCTCATTTTGTGGCACATATGTCAACGCTGCGCTAACCCGTAACTGTTGCGTTGCGACGCAATCCGATCTCATTCAGCGTTTGGAAAATATCCAAAAACTGCCGACATTTTTGGGCTAAAAACCAATCCTTCTGTTCTTTTGAATTCACCTGCATCCAGGGCCGGCCCGGGACAGTTCCGCGCCCTAGGAAAGTTTACACTAGAAGTTGTAGCAATGCTCCTCGTAGACCACCACAGTTACCGCTTTGTACCAGTATGAAGGTTGCGCTGAAGACTACTGTAATTGCACATGGAAACCAAGAAAAAAGCGGATTTTTCGCCCCTGAAGTCTGCGCTGGAGGCTCCCACCGTGGCGCGAGTGCAACGAGATACCAGAACTGTCAGGAAAGACGAAGCGTATTAACGCTGAAAAGAATATGTTATAGTTAAACCGAATAGGAGCAACTTGACAACCACCACGACGGACACCAAATATGTTTGGCCTTGAACTGCACTGTTGCCTTCCGTGTTTGGCTGAAGAGCGGTCGTAATCTAAAGCAAGTTCTCAGGAGTCATCCCGAGACCCTGAACGACTGCAAACAATCCGGAACGAATCACATTGACAAATGTAATGGGCTTGCTTGTTCAACGCTTTTTTCCTGCAGTTGCTTTTGTGAGAATGCCNTATCTGTTGTAGAGCGACCGGAGAGAAAACCGCACTTCAGGAAAGATCTGATTTGCAATAGTGTGCAGTCCAAGTGGGGGAACCAGTGGCAAGATTTTACCAGCTGTGTTCAGCAGATCGATTCGACGGCAGTTGTTACATTCTTGCCGACTTGTTCTTGTGAAGAGTAATGATGTTGGCCTCATTCAGATCTGCGGTATGCAATGGTTATGGTTACGCCAGCAGGAGTAAAGGATTTGTACAACGAGATGGCCGATACGTCTTTTGCATATCCGAGGGTAGTCCATGACGCCCAGCTGCTTAGTTGTTTTTATGCCAGATACGATTTTTTTGTACAAAAAAAGAGAATGTCGTCATCAAGATAGCCATCACCTGAAACTGAGAAAGAGAACAGCAGGTAACCTCCGTGTCAACAGTTGAGGGTTGTTAATTGAAAGTTTCACAGTGTTCTATGTAGAGCTCAAGTTGCGCGTCTGGATAGGTGAGAATCATTTCCATTCCAGGGCAGCAGTAGAGCTGTATTGGTTTGGGATGGGTTCTAGAGCTTCGCTGGTGAGAAAGGTTTCTAAAGTCTCCAGAGTGGGACAAGTGTCAGATCATATCGCTAAGTTTTAACAAGTATCGATAAAGAATTGTGCGAGTAAACTTTTTCGTACATGACGCTTTGCCACTTGAGTAAGAGAAGAACTTTTCACATACTTATATTAACCAACTGTTCCCTCCCAACTTCACCTTGGCCCAAATGGCCTCCGGTCTTTTGCAACCTCGCACTGCCACATAAAATGTTACATATTGGTCTACTCCAGTGTTTCCCAACCTTTTTAGGCTTGCGGCACCCTACAGAAAAGAATAATAATTTACGGCACCCACAGCAATTTACTTTGAGGTTTGATGACAGTTTGAAAATGTATTTTTAATGATATGGTAAAAAAACGCATTAGCTCGCGGCACCCCTGGGCACTGTAAATGGCACCCCAGGGTGCCGCGGCACCCCGGTTGGGAACCACTGGTCTACTCAAACCTTAGCGCAGCAACTTGCAATGGTACTGAGTATCAAAGCTACCGTGCTAGCGTCATCTGTTCGTGTTGCTTGTTAGCGCCATTTATGCATGTGTCATGCTAGCTTGTTTATGTTAGTGCGGAGACATCCAGTTAACTATTAAGGACAAACAGCAATCGTGTGAAACTTCAGAAGAGAAATAATTTTAAGAGGAAATTCGCAAATGTTGTGAAAAAAACATGATCTTCATTTTGAAAAATGAAAAATTTCATTACTTGCAGTGCTTCCATACGTTTCGATAGCTTGTCTTCTTGCCCCCATGTTTGCCCCGTTTTCTCAGCTTGCTAAACCTCAAGGGTTTCGCTCGTAACAAACCATTTCTACCGCGAAGCACCTTTTTTGCTGCACTGGATAATACTTTTTCCACTAAAGAATGGTCTGGGTCGACTGACTGCTAACGATATTTTGTTGATTGGCTGCGGATCGCCAGGCATTGTCTACTGTTTGTCGCGACGCAATTGCACGGACGTGTCCCGGGGTCTGAACCGACGCGACATCAAGAGCGCCACCTACCACGCCGGCATGACGAACGAGGAGCGGAGGGACGTGCACGAGAAGTGGTTGAACAACGAGATTCAGGTTCGTTTCTTGGACGCTGGTAGAAAACCACGCGATTGCGTGCTCGTGCCATTGAGGACAAAGCAATTGGGTATCAGTGCGGATAAGGCCTCCGGGTGTTAAAGAGGTGGGCGAAAATTCTTTTCCCAGCATTGCTGAACTTGGGCCTCGATGGTGGCTTGACTTAGCCAAGTGCAAGCAGTTGTTTTTGCGGCACGGTGATGCAGGCGTCGTAAGCAACTGAGTTTAAGTACAACTGCAATATCAGCTATTGTTGAAAAAGTACGCTTGAGGTGGTTTGCCGTTTGATAAAGCTCGCGCGGTGCTAAAATATTTTCAACTACAGTACTAAAAAGTGAAAAAGAATCGTACGCGTTCAAGTCCAATTATTCTTATTCAACTGCATCATAAAGAATTTAGGCTCGATGATGACGAAATGTGTCGCGTGCAAAGCGCCTGGTAAGGAATTCGCGATTGGTCAGCTGCCGCTGTGACGACAGTGTTTTTGTTATTTTTTGAAATTTTCGTGTTCAGGTGGTTTGTGCGACGGTGGCGTTCGGCATGGGAATCAACAAACCCGATGTTCGTTTCGTCTTCCATCATTCTTTGAGCAAAAGTATCGAAAACTACTTTCAGGTGCGGTACCATTGCTACTGTGAATGAGAATCAATCTGAGGTTGCAAAGCACTTGCAATGGAACTTTTTCTTTCTCGTAATTTCGTAACTGGATATTTTCCGCCCGGTGAAAGTTGTACCAAGCGATAGAAACGCAATTTGCTTTGACCAGTTTTCGAAAGCTGCATTTTTTTGACCGCGCGCCCCATTGTGACGTGTGCCACGTAACAGTTACTCCTGACGTCATCGTTCAGGAATCTGGTCGCGCCGGCAGAGATGGAAAGCCGGCACATTGTCTTCTGTACTTCGGCTTCAGCGACGCTTTCCGACAGAAAGGAATGGTCTTCGCTGAAGCGACAGGCTTGGACAATCTCGACAGGATGCGGGAATATTGCACGTCGACCTCGAGGTTATACTAAGAAGTTTTCATGACCAGACCTTTGACATGCTTTCTTTCATATCTACATACAGTATAAGTGTTTTGTGCATTTACTCCCTCTGTGCCATCGCAGGTGTCGTCAGAGGTTGCTGACGCAACATTTCGGCGAAATCGGCAACGAAAGTGCATGCGCAGGAAAGTGTGACGTCTGTTCCGGTCTTCGCGGTAACCGATTCGACGTTTGTTTATTTGTTTAGCGCTGTTTTGTTGCTACTTGTGGTTCAGAGATCTATTGCTGAGCGACTCTGCAGCCGCAGAAACTTGGACCGAGCTTGTTTACGTTCAACGAAAACGAAACGAATTCGTGTTTTGTGTAGATTCCTGCGATGTGAGTCACATATTAGATCGCGTTGTGTGTCTCCGTAGGAAATAGGCACTGGTTTCGCTTCGTCTGGATTTCTGATGTAAGTGCAAGTGCACTAGTGATACCTTCACTTTAAACGAAAGCTTCTAATAGATTTTATGTTAGCAGTGAGCGCTTACCTTCGCCAGGAACAACTGACGATTATTTCGGTTTTCTGACGTTTAACGAAATATTGCATTTCTGCCCTTGCTGGTTTACGGTTGGAAAAATAGTCACTGCAAGAAAACACCCTTTTTTCATGTTCAGTGCAGAGTTTTTCTATCTCTTGCAGATGACGTCAATCGCGACGTCACCGCCCAGTGTCGCGCTCTGCTGAAGATCGTTCAGGGGAGGAAGTCGGCGAAGCTGGATACGACCGCCGTCAAACTGGTCAAGGTCGCCTCCGGGCGTCGCCGCAGCGAACCCCGATACCGAGCGCTCCGCGACATCGCGAAGGAGGATTTGCAAACGATCATCCTCCGCATGATCGAGAAGGGCTTCCTCAAGTGAGTGGGCCGGGTCTGAGAGCAAGCAGACTGTGATTTGTAAAGTTTACTCGCTGTCGAAGTCGCGAGCTTTTCGGGTTTTGTACAACTGCAAACCTCGCCGCGCTCCTGACGCGAGCAGAGGGTCAGTATACGCGCAACAGCCGTGCAATGCATTGACCGGTTCACTTGTTCGATCTATAAGTTGCCAAAAAAAACGGTAAAGACAAAGCACAACATCCAGGGTTTTTTCAAAGGAAAATGTTAGATACCCACTATGGACCTGTAGGGACCCGATTTTGTCTGATTCTAGAGACCCGATGACAATATTTTTGTTCTTTTTGAGGGGTTTGATTTGATGACCTTGCGATTCCCTCGCCCCCCATAATAATAATAAACCTCTCCAAATTAATGATAAACATCTCTCTCTCTCCAAAGTAAGCTTCTTAACCGGTTTTTCGACAGGACTATTGAAATGAATTGGTCGAAAGAATGGGTTGTATCACTGTAGTGCACGTCAGCATCACCGACGGGTTTTCAGGCAAACTGCTTCTTGCGTGAGACAAAAGCTCTTTTTTCGCCGAATTTCTCACAGCCAGTTGACTTCGCGATTGTGTTCAATCTGTATTTCTAGCGGACCGTATTTCAGATACAACCGGCCGTTACAACATGTAAAAGTATGCGCTGGTTCAAACAGGCGGTGTAGTTCCTCGTCAACAATGTGCTTTTACAGTAACATGCAGCTTTAATTCATATATTTGACGATCAACTGTCTCCGTGATCCGAAACAACCTGCCTTGATTTTCCTTCAGGCCAGTGAAATTTTGCATATGTGTTACTTTGCAGAGACGAGTTCCGCCTCACGCCTTACCAAAAAGTCTGCTACCTCATTCCTGGGCCCAACGCGTCCAAACTGGCCACAGTGAAGGTCACGATGGACATGTGGCGTATCACGAGGCCGGATAGAAATGCTTTCAAGGAGTGGGTTGCGGAGCAATCCGCAGACTCCCGGCCCGAGAGCGACGGACAAAAATATCCGCCACCCATCCAAGACAAGCCAAAAAATGATGCCATTGCAACAGAACAAAAGACAACATCAAATATCGCTTATCTTTTCCCAAATACTGGTAGTTTCGTGAAAAATCGGGCGTTTGATCATTATTCTCCTCGACCGAAGTCGCCGTGGGCGAGTGGGGAGGACCTCTGTGCGTCGGGTTGGCGGCGATCACTGCCTCCCATTCTTGAAAAAAACAATCCGAAGAAACCCCGCAACAGCGATCGGTTCACGGACGCGCGCTGCTCCGGCGGAAGTTTCTACGAACGTCGCGACTGGCGCTGGGGCGAAAGCTCATCGCTTCGCTGTCGCAGATCGAGAACTTCCAACACCCGAAAGACATCGAATGGTTTTCAAAGTGTGGCGTCGTTACTGCGTCAGCTCGAATGATTCTTTCCTGGCCGTCGCGCAAACGGAAAAAAGGGCGGACGGTCGCAATGTTTTCCGTTTTACAATCATATGATGCACGCTGTGGGAGTCAGTGTTTTTGCGTTTTGTTGCCCTCCTGCCGAATTTTTTTATGCGACTTAATCATCAAAGTTTTGCCCCATCGTTTCAAGCGCCTTCATTTGAATGCCATGGTCCGAACAACTGAAATGTGTGCCACGACTTTTTTGCTGTTAGTTTCTGTTCACTGTCGTCAAGAGTACTTGTTTTCGTGTTTTTGGTAATACATGTTGTGCAAAAGTATCTTTCGCCCATTAAATTTCTCCATTCTGCTCTCCTATTTGATGCAGGGTTTTACAAACGACTTAACCAGAAGTAAAGTCCCTTATTGCAAACAAAACAGCCACAATAATCGAAAACATTATTTTATTCGACGTTTCGGCTTATGCGCAAGCCATCATCAGGAATAAGTGGAAACAGTTCGGAGAAACATTGTGAAGCATCGTCGGTCAGAAGAAACTTCACCTACTCGAGTCTTCTGATACAGCAACACCAGCCAGATCTCAACGTCGATGGTTCATCAATTCCCCTACTGCTTTTTAACACATAATGGCGTATATGACGTAATAGAGTACGAATGCCTTAAAATTGCATCCTTATTTTTTTCTTTCTAACAGTTTCCACTTATTCCTGATGATGGCTTGCGCATAAGCCGAAACGTCGAATAAAATAATGTTTTCGATTATTGCGGCTGTTTTGTTTGCAATAAGAATCTACAGCAACTCCGTGCATTGTTTACAGGAGTGAAGTGCTTCGCTGAAATCGTTGCTCTGTTCTTTCATTCGATGCACAAACTTGCACCACTTCGCATTTGTTGAGTTTTGCTTCTAGCACCTCGTTCAATATAAAGTGCGGTGATGTTCTTGACAGCGTTCGCATTTGGCCGTGTCTCCGTTATCACGTCTTTTTACTCCGTTTTTTCGAAGTTTTTTCAGCATTTCTTTGACCTGACGGGCTTCATGACCTTTCCAAGTTCTTCTGCGTTTCATCGTGCGATGCTTTTCATCACTGCCTGAATTTCTGTGTCGTTGCTGCTAGCTGTAAACGCAGGGTAATGCAAAAGAACGCAAAATATTACAAGCAATGTGAAAACGGCCTGGTGCGTTGCTACTTTCGTGCGACAATTGTTCTAAGCAACTGGATGCCTGACGTTGGGACCCGATTTTGCCCCAACATCATTCAGCTTTAGATTCAGACGTCGATCCACAATACGACCTGAAAACCGAACGTGGACAAACATTGCAACAAGGACCAGACACAATTCACAAACAATCTCAACAGTAAAGAACCGATAGGCTTAATTGGTTAGGGTTGCTGCGCGTTTCAAAGCGAATAATATAGAATCGTTACACTACAACCTCCACAAATTTGGCAGTGTATGTACTGACACGCGTAGCACTGATGCGCTGAGGTTGGGTAAATGTTGAAAATATTTTAGTTCAAACATGTAAAGTAACAGCAGTCGCGCCCTTAATGAGATTTCCGATGAAGGAAAAAGCGTCTGATCGGCTCAGTTGTGCTGCTAACATTTGAACTTGCTTGATACTTTCGAATACGTTAAATCGTTAACGAAAGGTTGGTAGTGACGTGAGGAAAACAGGAAAATTCTTGTGAATTTTTAGTAAAATTTGTTAGAATGACTCTTAAGATTTACTTTGTTACAGAATAGGGAAAAGCAAATCAGTAGCATTGTAAGCGAAATGCATGAGTTGTAGAGCGTATCTTGCTTAGGACTCAGTACTTCTGAATCCCTGGGTCTCGGTGTGTTTTTGGTGGGTCGCCGTAATAGTAATTTTCGCAGAAATTTCATAAAATCTTGATAGTGAGCACTCTATTGCGCAAAGTTATTTCTGAAGCGACAAATGTTGCAACAATAAATTGCTACTACTGTATATCTGCAACAATTACAAACTCGAGCTTTGCAGCCGGCTGTATGAGGAATCTCCTGCCTGGTTTTGCTCCCATCTCCTTGCAATGATTCAGCTTGTACGTATCATTCAGCAATATTTGTAAAGCCACAACAGTGACCCAC
>JGI24021J15306_10000979_pt1 | contig 25893 bp, 15 predicted proteins | sample Ectturendosymbi1_FD_15306 | JGI IMG/M metagenome (IMG submission 15306) | reverse complement strand
TTGGCCTTGGACAATCACTGACAGGTTAGAGTATGAAGTGGCCCGCTTAGACAAACCTCCAAGTAACAAGCTGTCTTTAAAATATGAAATTAATCAAAAGCATGAAAGTATTATCATAACGCGAAAATATGAAAAATATTACCATAACGCAAAAATATAGAAATAATAAAAAAATATCAGAAACTGGAAAAAACATTGAAAAACACAAAAATATCTGACACATAAAAAACATCGAAAATATAAAAAAATATCAAAAACATGAAAAAACATAGAAAAATATCAAGTAAATGAAAAATATCAAGAAAACAAAAAATATTGAAAATATAGGTCGGGGAAGGGGGGCTGGGGAAAACCTCTAGCTACCCGAACCCGAACACACTCAAAACCCGTATAATCTTGCGGCTGACCGCCCTCTGTTACTGCTGTTTTTAATCGTACTCCCTTTGAAAATCTCGCTCATCGTCAATGGGAAAGGAGCACTGCAAAAAGTCCAGTATTGGGCTAGCACAGTGTTTCTCAAACTTTTCCACCTCGCCGACTCCAAATTAATGTAATTATTTTTTGCGGAACCCCGAATACTCTTAACAATTGAGTAAAACAATAGACGACAATCGTATGAACGAAGTGTAAGTTTTTTATTGAAGTAAATGCACGTGCAATGAGGTTTCAGCAGAAAATTCCGTGGACAGTGTGGACTACTACATCAGCAAGGTAGTACTGGAATTACCTAGTTAGGCCTAGATGTGTATATTAGACCAGCGCTCTTCAACCAGTGTGCACGGTGCGCCATAGGATTCACCAAAATAAGCGTGGGATGCACCACTAAGAAAGGTTCACAAAGACGCTTCACAAACTTGTCACATTAAACAGATACTTTTTACAAAACTTCTTGTTAGATAAAATGAACCAATGACTTTTAGGATTTAACCGAAACTTTGCGCATTCTAAAATGTGGTGCATAAGCATCAGACCATTTCTAGCTAATTGTTGTAATTAGATAATTATTTGTGATAAGCAACGGATAACGAGCCATTAGCAATTGGGATATGTAGTTGAGTTGCTGAATAAGGGGACTTGCCTATTTAGACCCGGGTACTTACAGACATGGGCGCAATTAAGTGAGGGACACGGAGGAAGTGTGAGTAAACAGGGTGCATGAGTTTGAGTGTTTAAGTAAATAGGGTGCATGAGTTCGTCAAAACTTCTTTAAGGGTGCACCGTAACAAAAAAGGTTGAAGAGCACTGTATTAGACAACAGTTGTGGTGCGATTAAGTTGAGTAATGGCCTAAACGGGCGGATGAAAACTACCGGATTTTGTTGATTGGATTTAGGTTTACGGACACCCTAAAACACATTCATGGACCCCTAAGGGATTCACAAACCTGATCTAGCAGAACGTTTGCTGCTCACAGATAACTGACAACTGTCAAAGTGCAACCTGGGAATCTACGAACTATCAAAAGTCATCTGATAGCCTGTAATCTTGGCTACAGAGCTTCCAATTTTGTCATTGGATTGTTTCATAAAGCATTCAAGCTTTGCCGCTGTGTATATTCGGAGAAGGATAATAAGTTCGGCATGACTGTTTTCGTCTTTGGAAGCGAAGCGACTTAGCTACGAGAAACAATAGTAGTCAAGCCGAGCTTCACCCAAAAAATCTCAGAGCAAAACGACCCAGAGTGTTGCCAGGCGCGTAGCCAGGGGGGAACAGGGACAATGACCTCCCCCAATCCAAAAGTAGCACTAACAATTTTCAGGATAATCAAGCTTTTGTTGTGAAAACCAAATAAATCAGTACAAATCAACGAAATCCTACCTCAGCTTTCAGTCGAACCTGATCAAACAGCATGGTTTAGCAATTGTCCAAGATTAACAAAGCGTTGTGTATAGTGTACATGCTGGAGAATTCATACCATGGCTGACCTTTACCTGAAGAGCTTCGTGTGGAAATTGGTGACAAAATACAAACTTGTACATACGCGCTTGTAAAAAGTAAAACAATGTGTAACACTTTTCGCAGCTGTTTCTTTTGCGCCAGATCCTATATCCCATCTAGGATCGTAACCAGCTTGGGACACCAGGGTGGTGAATATGTTTCCGAGAGGAGGACAACTTTTTTAAACAATGTCCAATAGTTTTAANACATATCCAACACATTTTTCCAGGGGAGGTGAAAATTTTAGTAGGGTGATTCACCCCTCCTGGTTACGGGCCTGATCCCACCTAATGGTGATCTGATGTAAACGTCATTTCAAGGTCATCGCAAAAATTCCTCTCTGATAACTCTGGCCTGCTACAAATACCGCACAATTTACCCTTGTCTGCAGCATCAGCAGTAGCTCAAAGGAACATTGCAGACTTTTGTTTCTGTACAATTTTGAAACGAAATGCGTGAATATAACGGTGATATACGTTTTATATGCCTTGAAGTTGAAGCCTTGGCTAAGAAGCAATCCAGTTTCAAAATCCTTTTTATTGCGCAATTAGGCCATACACACTGTTCAGCAACAATAGAATGCATTCTCGATATTTATTTGTGATGACTTAAACATGTTGACCTACTGCGACGGTTTATCACATTTATGTGGAGAATTAACTGTTTCATCAATGATCTCCCATTACCTTGCCGGCGAGTAAAAAACAGTTTATCAAGTAATTAGAATCCGACCTGTACATAATCTGAAAGTGTTTCAACTTTCACCTGATGTTAATTGCCACGCTATCGTACAGCAAATTTTAAATCATTCAGCTGCCACGCGGAGAGTCAGCAGCAAAATCTAACGAAAGTAGGAAGATGCTTTTTTGTAAGTGTTGAAGGCATTGACACTGCCACTTCTTACAGATAGCTTGCAATCTGTTTCCTCGATAAAGCGCAGGTGACGAAATCGAAACTAAACTGAATTTGTCCCCAGTGGGTTGGATTTTGCTATTTAAACACTTATGGATTTAAATACTGCAAAGACTTCAACCCCTAATGCTAGGGTGGCTAGATCAGCGTTCCCACACCTTTTTGATCGCGACCCAGGTCTGCGTTTGATGAACACCCCGCGACCCAAGCCTCAAACAACGTATGAAAAAGACAATGATTGTATGGATAATTTTTGGCTGTAAGTTGCTAAGTTCCCTTTTAATGTTAGCAATCTAATTTTTTCTCAAGTACCTACGTAACAGACAAACACAGGCAAGCAGTGGTAACGTTGAAAATACAGTTAATACACAACCCACAAATATTCTTTTACCCTACTCCATCTTAATACACAAACATTATTTTACCCTACTCCATCTTTCTTTGGGTTTCGACCCGTACTTTGGAAACCACTGGGCTGCAGATCAAATGACCAACTGTCGCGTTGAGCTGCGGTGACAAGTATTTCTTAACTTTAGTGTAGAACCGTGGTAATAATCGATGGTGCGGCTTTGTTTTCGCAAATACCAGTTTTTTCATAAGGTGTTTTATGGATTCGGGTCCCTAGAATTGAAAATCGGGTCCATAGAATCAGAGAAAATTATCAAGGGAAATATGTCAACGGATAGTCTGAAATTTTTCGGGTCCCTACAGGTCCATACCGGGTCCCTAACATTTTTCTTAAAAAACTGCAAACACACAACCGTTTTCACACTTTGCATTGACTGAGTTGGTCAAACATACGCAAGTTGGTTTAGTCGGCATGTATAACTTTCCCCAATATACAACATTTTCTTTACAATGTTTGTGAACTTCAATGTTAACTGTGAATAGGTAGATAGATAAATACCTAATCATTTATGCGAAGTAGACTTAGTGCATATAACGTACAAATATGCTACCGCATTAGCATTTCACAGTGTTTAATGACATAAAATCATAACATTTTTCAAACGCGTTTGCGTTATCAGTTGCAGACGTCAAACAGTGACTCAAGAATTGCCCAAGATCCACGTCTTATACGTGCGTAAGTTTTGTAGACCGACTTCGGGAGTGGGTGTCTTAGAGCAAAGTCGTTACTCGACTTCGATTGAACGTGTGCTGGTGTACGAGATCAGAAGCGTGTAAATATAAAAAGCGCAATCACAATGGCTGCCACAATGACTTCTTGCTCAAATGCAATATTGGCTAAAAAAGGCATAATGCAGATCTTGCACTTGTACCATGAAGATTTTCAAAAGCGCTCGCAAGAAAGATACGAGCAAATTGTGGTTTTCATTTCAAGTAGAAACTTGCAAGTTTACTGAAAACAAACTTTTAAAACTTGTCAATTCAATGAAAGCAGACCTTCTATTTACAAGCATAAATTTGCACATAATTATTCAGGAAAAGAAGCGGCATAAAAAGGCACATTTTATGGATGATGCTTTAAAAACAAGGGGCATTATATATTTAAATGTTGAAACTAGCTTTGATTGCCCACCCCTATCAAAATTTCTGGCTACGCGCCTGAGTGTTGCAGTGGCAGAGAACACACAATAACCCAGAGCAGTGAGTCGCGACACAGACGGCTTTCTCTTTCACCATGCTGATGCGTTTTATTTGTTTCTGTTATGCTAAGGATGTGTTTATGCTTTGTGGACGTTAGCGTTTCTTGACTGCGTATAAACCTCAAGCCTTGGTAGTGCTGTAAATATAGGTCCTGCTTCTAAGAAATAAGTGTAATTTTCATGTTAATTTTCCATGGGGAATGATTTTTCATTCATGCTGATTATATTCAAAGCAAAATTTTGCCGAAACAGAAAAGCACGACAGTAGGTCAATACCTTCATTTCTAGTCATGAGAACAATAAGCTGGTGCAAAAAACAACACTTTCGAAAAGGTTGATGTTAGCTTAGATCAGGGTCCTCAAACACGCGGCCCGCGAAGGCATTTTGTGTGGCTCACGATGCAGTTTGGGAATTCCTAAATAATTAACTTATAAGTTCTTTAGTTTATTCACCGGTGTTTAAAAGTGATCGGCCCGTGAGTGAACAAGTTCCTTTTAAACGAACGCAGAGATTGCTAGTAAGAATTTGCGATACCTTTCGCAGGAAATAAGACGTAAAAGCTGTTTCTAGTAGGGTTCAAGTACCGCCACTGTTGCGTCATCGTCATAATGCGGCCCTGGGTAGTCACAGTGCGGCCCTCGGTTACTTTATAAGTCCTCATTTGGCTCTCAGAGAAATTTGAGTGTGAGACCAAGGCTTAGATTGTCTGCTACAGTAAATACATCTGTATTTACTTGGTATATTAAAGTTGATCGAGCCAACCTCAGCGTTGAATAATAAGGATAAGGAAATGCATTCTTTTAAATTTTTTCCTTGCAATGAATGATTAAGAGGTTCGAATACCTACGGTTATCCAAACCTAATATTTGAATAGATATTTTAAAACAATAAACCATTAATGAAGAGGGTATGTGCTTCAGCTTTGGAACAAAGCCAAAATGCCTCAGAGTCAAGTACGTAGTTTCCACAAAGGCGACGCATTCGAATCTACCAGCAAATGTTTTTTGATAGGAAATTAATTTCACGCAATTCTACGCAGCCGCAACCCTGAAATCTGCAAGCAGTACGTATGAAATGTTGAAGGGCTAAAAAAGAGCAGAAAGTAAGCGAAAATAAGACTGAAATGAATAAATCAAAACACAAGCTGCGTCAAGTAAAAACTGGAAAATAGGCCTTTCTCAAATAATTTCTTTCACTTAAGCTAAAAAACCATCTGACGCCAATTGCGTAGAAACAAAACCACAGTGACGGAATCACACTGCGATGATAACACAAAGCGAATACGTAAACAGCATGGCGGTCGTAAATTGGCAGATGTACTCTGAGCAGGGTCGGCCTTAAGCCGATGCAACCGATGCAGCTGCATTGGGCCCCGCGCCTCTGGGGCCCCGCGGCATGGTGTTTGGGTAGATTATTCTTTTTTGCCAGATACACCTTACACTTGAGAATTCAGTAGAAACGCCATATAAATTTCATTGTTAACAAAGAATGCAATCTTCAAAACTACCAAATTTCCTCTCGAACGTTAGCAAACGTGCTCAATTCTCGTGTTAGTGCTGTACTGCATATCTGCGCTCTACCACGATCGACTGAACACGATAACGTCATAAAATCACTGCTCAGAGGAGCTCCGCGCCTAGGTCTTGCATTGGGCCTCGCATCTGCTAGGGCCGGCCCTGACTCTGAGGAGGGCCTTTCAAAATTATATGCTATTCGTTATGAAGGAAGGTACAAGGATGGGTAAATAAAATGTGTGGTAAAAGGAAGGTCAGTGAAATGGACAAAGCAGAATGGAAAATCAATGAACACCGCAAAGGGTACAAGAATTATTCCACAAGGGGCAGGTTCATGCATGCTTTCTATGTTAATTTGTGCGTTTAGTTTGTTAAGCCATTTACCTTCACCGGAATCCAGAGTGAAAACTGGGTGGTTATACTACTAAAGTAACAGTGCAAGAGTGAAAGATATGTAGTGTATTGATGGTGCCATGGAACACTGTAGAGTTCCACGATAAGGTCATTTGGTCTTTGTCGTCATCCATGACTGGTTTGTTCCAAACACCTCGATGACTACCTTGCGGAAAATTTGTTTTCTGTACTATTTGGCCAACATACTGTTGATGGCGTAACACATAAGTCGCCACATTAAGACAGTTGTGAGCACATGCCAGGTCCTGATTCGGCGGGAACTTCTATTGTTTGTCCGACTTTTTGAAATAATTTCGCCTTAGATTTGCAGCATTGCTGCAGATTGCAGGTTTGAGGCTGCGTAGAATTACGTCAAATTGATTTCCTATTTGAACAAAAAAATTACTGTTAGATTCGAGTGCGTGGTCTTTGTGTAGACTAGCTTTAAAAACAGATATGTGCAGGTCTGAATGATCGCAAAATCTTAAAAACAGAGCCCACTTTGAGGGTAGGAAGGATTTTTTTCTGGGAGGGGCAATAGTAGATCCTTCAAAGAGTATCCAAAACGATTTTTCCAGGGGGAGTCCAAAAGTGGTGAAATTTCATTTTACCCACTCAAAACTAACAAAGGAGCCTTTTTTCGCTAAAAGTTTCATAGGAAAATGTCAAATATCAAAATCCAGGGGTGACCAAGGCGCTCCTCTGCCCCTTCCTTCGAACGCACATGAGGCCCACTGTAGGTTGATTCATGTAAAGCTTGCAGCAAGCCTAGAGTTTTCAGTTGCCATTGCGTCAAAGCAATAATTGCGCATCTGAGAGGTAATTACACTTTTTTTCTTAAAGAAAGTGAATTCGAGTTTTCTTGCACACAGTCAAGCCCAGGACCCAGGACAAACCCAGAAATACAAGTATCAACCTTTGCTAAGCGTAGCCTCATGTTAAAAAGCACAGCTGGTGTATTTTTCGACCGGCTGAGGGAATTATCATGGTAATTCGCCTATGCTATCACAAGTTTTTGCCCGTAACGCTAGAAGAAACGCATTAAAAATCTTCTGTTGCATAATTGTGATGCACAATTACGTATGTGGCAAGCAAAATTGTCGGAAAAAAATGCATGTCGAATCAATTATTTTTAAGCTTATGAACTAGATTATTCCGGTGTGTGGTATAGTTTAATCTTTATATCAGACTTTTACATTGGCTTAAAACGTTATTTGGACTCAAACCTACATCTCATGTTTGAACGTTTTGATCAAAACTAAGCAATGAGGTTCCCTTCTAAATTCCAAAACCTCAGACAGCACGACATCGGGTGGAAGGATTCAACAGCTTTCTGAATATTTATACTGACAAAGAAAAATCAAGATATATAATGTGGATGAACAGTTGCCTTGTTGACAAAAATTCATCTATATACAGTCGTATGGATAAGCAGCTGTCTGCATATTTCTATCGACAGTCAAAAATTAATCTATACAATATAGATAAAGATCTACCTGAACATTTCTATTGACAGAAAAAAAACAATCTATACGATATGGACAAACAGCTGTCTGAATATGTCTATTGGCAGACAAACATCAATCCATGTAGTATAGCTAAACAGCTGTCTGAATATTTCTATTGGAAGACAAACATCAATCCATATAATATAGATAAACAGCTGTCCGAATATTTCTATTGGCAGACAAACATCAATCCCTATAATATAGATAAACAACTGTCTGAATATTTCTATTGGCAGGCAAACATCAATCTATATGATAAAACCGGACTTTGCCTTCGTTGCAGGCAGCTTTTCGCGATACTGGGTGCTCTTCCATCGGTTTTCGTGACTTTCACAGAAGGTTGTTGAGAAGGTCGAGAAAATGTTTAATTAAGTACATTTGCTGTGTCAGGCGTTTGTTGTTATTTCTGAAGTGCTTCACTGACAGCGACAACCCCTTGCTGGCTGATGTTAGTGTTGGAGTCAAGACAAGTTGGCCCAAACAATGAACCGTTTTGTACTCAGCGTTCAGTGACGTTTTGATACAAGGTTTTCCAAAACGCAGCACGTAACGCAACACCACAACTTTCCGCTTGAAATCACGTTCTTACTGTTGTAACCTCAGATGTCGCATACCGAACCTCATTACCGAAGCGCGGGTATGCCTTTACTGCAGTGAGAGGAACTACAGCAAAAGTCTGATTGGGTTAATAAGGCATTAGAAAATCCAAAATACTTTTTGACAAAGCAATCTCTGCACCGTCTTTTTTGAGTCCAGGATAATTTGAAAAACATCGTTTTTTCTTTTGGATAATATGCCCAAAGCTTACTTGTGCACCTACAGCTTAAGTGGTGAGATAGGTAAATGAAATAACATTGGATTAATTGTGATAACCACTTTAATTGATATTTTTTCTGGTTTAAGGCAGTTGCTTTACAGTTATTCAACTCTTTTGGAATACCTTTGGTGGAAGCAATTTTTTCAATCCGAATTATCAATTCGAATTGGGTCATGGACGTCGGAAGGATTTTTTGCAAGGGGGTGCCAGGAGGGGATTTTCCCAAATTTTTTTCCAGGAGGGGGCCAAAAGTGGTGAAATTTGGTTTTACCCCTCGAAATTCAAAAAAATAACCTTTTTTGCTATTAATTTCAAAATCAAGGGGGGCAAGGCCCCCCTGCCCCCCTTCCGACGCCCATGGATTGGGTTCTACAGCGAACCTTTACATCCACTTATGTCAAATACCGCTACCGATGTTTTTCTTTGCAACACCGCCACTTGTTACGACAACGTTTTGCAGGCAGGACAGTGAGTGCAGATGGTTCTAACTGAAGCTTACATGACAATATTTTTGGTTGAATAGCAGCTTGTTTTTGAGCTATGATTTCTAAAGAAACGGAGGCTATAGATAGAAAACACTTGCACACAACATCGTAGGAAATGCTTGGCTTCAAAAACAATGTTCAGACCTGTAGAGCTTGGGTTGTGCACAAAACCAGGCGATTGTATGAGCTTCAGTGTGGGGAGCAGAATAAAGCGCTCTAGCGATGAGGTAATAACGTGCCGCTAAAAGACTCTGGTAAGCAATCCTTCTGTCATAGTGGCAATTCTCAGCATTTATAAAGTCCAGTTCGGATTATATCATTGTGTTTAAAGATCGACCATTTTCCCTTTGATCAAACCAGAAATTTTTTTCGAATATGTCTCTTATTTTTCTGAGTATGCTATTCATTTGCCTTTCCAATCAAATAATCGCCAAGTATTAATTTCACAATTTTCACAACTGACTGCAAGCTTAAAAGTTGCAAGATCTTAGACTGTGCTCAAAAAGTTAACGTATACAGTTTTATGTTTTTTCGTCCATGCAGCCATAATGGCCAAAATAATATAATGAAGAAAACAGACAATGCAGGGTTTTCAAATGTAATCTCCTGATCGGTCAATTTATTTATTCAGCCCTGCGCTTGCTGAAGCCAAGATTAAGTTGCCAGATACGTTTCAAGCTTCGGCAACTAATGAACGCTTTGATGTGTGGATATGTAGGCCCACAGGTACGTGGAAATTTGCGCAGAGTCAGTTTTCCAACTCGTTCCTCTCTTCAGTTACGCACAGGTATACACAATAATCAGTGAATTTGCCAACGAAATCGATTAAAACTCCAAACACGTAATTGTTTTATTGTTTCATTATGTGCCTTAGCAGCAAACAAGCTTGCCCACGAAGAACCTTTGATAATTCTGCATAATCAATGATTTACGAAGAAAACGAGAACCGCTATAGATACCCTCTCATTAGCACCAAGTGAAGACCGGGGAAGTGTTAAGAGGTGCTTGGCTGAATTACCTGGGTAGTTCAGTATTCAGCTAGAGTCTCGTATTTATCGGCAGTAACTATGGCAGTTATTCCATATTATATCTTTCTATGTAAACACGATTTCATACTGATGAACTTAGAGTTTCTGCCGATGGGCTGGGGCTGCTTTGATGAACTTATATCAGTGGTTCTCAACCACTGTACTTGGAGCCGAATACCGCTCCTTAGCACCCTTTGTGCTGTCCTCAGCAGTCTTTCAATAAAATCTCTAATATTTTGTGTAACAGCCTTCGTTCTGCAATAAAAAAAACTTGTCAATTTACTTGTGTTAAACTTTCTTTTGTGCGGCTCGCTAACAAAGTCGTAAGTCTGGATTTGGCTCCCCTCAACGAAAAGACTGAGAAGCACTGACCTAAACTGAATATGGCTTCTGCTACACTTTCGCATTTAATGGCAGTAACCTTGATTTATGCAATTATCCCAACTCAGTTCTTTTATGTCAACACGATTTCTGCTGACGAATTTAGAGTTTTGCCAACAGGCTGGGGACAGCTCTGATGAACCTAAATGGAATATCGCAATACAGGAAACAGTAAGCAGACTTGCAATTGCTTGCCTCAGATCACTCTGGTTATGCTACGGTTCAGCTCCTCTGACAGTTAAACAGTAGGTTGGACTGCTGAGAATTGTCAAAAAGAAGTGAAAAAAATAAAATTTTCGACGCTGCAAAGTTTTTTCCAGCTGAATAAAACGCAAGTCATAACAGATAAAAGCACGATAGGTATTGAGAGACTTAGCTATAATGCAATTAGATGGTTTCTAAGCATTTATCGAATGCTTTCAATAGTTACACACGAACTGTGTTCTTTGAAATGGGCTTTATGAAGCATTGTTAACGGAGGTAATAAATTAGCTTATTTAACCATTAGATTTCAGAATGAAATCACGACATTGCAGTAGTTACTTTACATTATTTCGCTAACTTCCAATGACAAGTAGCTGGCAGCTGATTAAGCTGAAACGCAATGAAATGCCTGTGTTACAAGCTAAGTCGTAAATAACTAAGTTGGTGGAAGCAAGTATGGGTGTATTTATTATTCTGAAGAGAGTTTTGCTTGAAACAAAAGTAATCGCAAAATTTTGGTTTCATCTTTCAACTCTGGTGATAAGTTGCAAAATACGAAAGATCACTGCAATCTAGTTTTAATAGAAAATCGATTTCACAAAACTCTACGCATCCTCATTACTGAAATTGGCAATCAATGCTTACACGTCAAATGCTGAAGAGCTAAACCAAAGGCAGAGAAAGCAAGAAAATTTGAGATTGAAATGAACAAATCAATAAACCAATCAAAACACAATCTTCAGCAGACAAAGTAAAACCAGAAAATAGGCTGTTCTTAAATAAATGCTTTCCCTAAAACTAAAAACTATCTTATGACAATTGCAGAGCAACAAAACCACAGCTACGCCAACGGAAAGGCGGCCTTGATAAGTCGTGCAGACGAACGGTTGATTGACAGATGTCCTCCATGCCTAGAGCGGATCTACTCCAGGGCTGACCAAATTTTTTGACCCAAAGCCCGAATTCGCAACTGTTTGGCTACTGGAGGAGCGGATACAGTGCGATTTACGTGATTTATGCAAAAATAGGTATTGTAGTAAAATAATAACAATAAAATCACATCATTTTGTTTACACTTTTATAGCGCTGCTTGCTCCTAAGTGCTGCTGCGGCAGACAAGTCAACAAGAGAAAGGCAGCAGCAAATTCTGTTGCACTGCTGTCAACAGTTAGGAAGCGCGGTACTTGAAAAAGTGTGCAAGGTATTTGGCGGGCCAGATTAAACTGGTCAGCGGGGCGGATGCGGCCCGCAGACCGTAGCTTGGCCACCCCTGGTCTACTCTATGGTAAACGTTACAAAGGGAGGTACAAAAGTCCGTAAAAAGGTACACGTGTTGTAAGAAAGGCGGTCAAGTGAATGGGCAAAGCGCAGTGGTAAAATAAACTATATCACAACCTGTGGAACTGTGACTAACGTCCAACAAACTCGAATTACGACCCGTACGTTACCATGAACCGCGTTGTTTTGCCGCGAATGACACGGAGCAGAGTGGTTTCTCCACATAATCGCCTTTTGTGTTTCGTCAAAACGATCTCGGCCAAGCGTCAGGATCGCTGAGTTGTCCAGTCATCAGCAGATAACACTTCGCATTCCCTAGTAGATATTCCCAAAGAGAGGCGGGCTAGTACGTTAGGGTTAGGTTGAGTTGCTGTGGCTGCCAGAGTGGGAAAACATTTCCCGCCTGTCAATCGCTTCCCCATACCTAGACTGATTGTTTCAAGTCTCACAAAAGTATGGTATTAGCTTCCACTGAAATATTCTCCATACGTGCAGTGGCGTAACTAGAGGTTTGTGCCACCATGGGGTAAAAAACTTAGATGAAAGGGGCGCACTATCTTCCGTTGGGAGGCCACTAGCCAACATTCAGAAAAAAAAGTCAAGAAATGAAAGTGAATAAGCATGTCTGGATGCCCATACTAGCTAAGAAATCGAAAACACCCCTAAAAACGCAAAAAAAACAGCAACCTACTGAAAACCAAAAGAATAGGCTACTAAATATCAGAATGTCAGCTAAAGGGGGCCCAGTTTTACATTTAGCATGAAAGGGGGCGAGCCACTGCATACGTGAAAATTCTCATTGAAATCTTGCTTGTCTTTGTTGGACAAATACAAATGTTATGGTCAAGCTGACGTTCGGATTGTATTTTTTGAAGCGTTAGTTGCAAAAAGCTTTTTAAGATGGTGGACTCGCAAACCTTTGTATCCTCAAAAGTGCTTTAGAAAAAAAAACATTTACCGGCTTTTTTCCGAATTGACAGCTTGAAAAATGTGATTATGACGGCTGCTTAAGTTTATACAATACAGATACAAATTCAGCTGATTGAAAAATCTTTACAAAAATATGATACATTTTTGAAAACCTTGATCAAATCTTGTTGAACCCCGCTTTCATCTTTGTCAAAACAAACATAAGCAAAGAGCAAAGATTCATCCCCTGCCAGAGCAGACTCGTCCAACTGCAAGTTAAAATCTGCTGTTGTAAGAATGTTGAACAAACTTTCTTCAATGTTTTCAGTCATATCATCTAATCTTTTCTGNACAGAGCTATTACTGAGAGAAATAATTTTTACGATTTGTCAGATGGCTTAGGTAAAACTGTGTGGTGAACCACGTTTACTGCAGGCAGAACAAGATCTTTCCCAGTCATATGAAGCTTACTAGACCTAGCAGTCAGTAAAGATAGTTTGTATGAAGCACGCAAAACATTAGTGGATTGTTGTGAAATGCTAGTAAACATGTTTTCCACAATGTGGCAACAACACTGTCAACGCAGAACGAAGCGTGTTAAAAGCTGAAACAGCACAGGCCTAGTTATGCAAAGACGAGACTGCGCAGGAAGTCGTCGCAGGGTGCCATGTGCAGAGGTTTTCAAATGTAACTTGGAGATTAACTTTAAAGCATTGATTTTACGAGGGTAGAATCTCCATGAAGAGACGGTTACCCATCTCAGGTTAAAATCTAAAACGAGTCTAACATTATTGCTTTCAGTAAAGCAGAAACGCATTGTAATTGCACACAAGACTGTTCCAAGCAATATTAACTCTGAACCATTTTCTGTTGGAGACTATTTGTTCATTATACAATCTCCTTTCAAGCTGTTGCAACCTGACCATTGGTGAGAAGCAATATTTTGAATTGCCTCAGGGCAGTTTTGGTTGGCGCCTGAAGTGGGTTAGTTGGCATTTTTGGGGCAGTGCGTCATCCCAGGGAGGTCTCAATTACGTTTTGCTTTAAAAAAAGACGTTAGACGAAAATTCGCTTTTCATGATGCCTTGATTGACTCTCAAACGCAATGGGTCGCCGAGTTATGGCCGAAATTCAGCTCAAAAACCACTGCAGTGGCTTTCGCGTCCTTAAACGGTTGTGACACCTAAGGACGTATGTTTAACAATAGGATTTATGTCTAGCACGACAGTCTAGATGCCTTTCTACAAATATGGTGGGAGGAGGTTGATTTGGACGTGTTAATATCTGTCACCCTGTGAGCACCAGCTCTTGAGGTCGTTGCCACACGAAATAAATGTAGTCTGGTTTTATGCTCATTGGTTTGTCTGTTTTGCTAAAAACCTTTTGGATCGATTGCGAAATTATTAAAAATCTGTACACGGCAAGATTTGCTGTACTTGCGCATGCAATATATCATACTATCTTCTCTCCGTTCTTATCACGTTGCAATGCACGTTACTGAAAGATGCATAATGCGCAGCGTTTGAGTAGCTCCGAAGTGCCTCTCGTGATATCACAGTATTTCACAAGGTTGTATGACTTTGACTTTGCTAGAGAACCGTCGCGAGAAAGTCTTGAATAGAGGGACTTTACATTTGTGCAGGGGGACTTGATAACCGAATATTTAACAAAAACTCCGCTGATTTATAGTGTTTCAAATTTCAAATTTGGGAGGGCTTGAAACTTTTTTGGGGGGTTAAGCCCACCAAGGCCCCCCGTGGCGACGGGACTGCTTTGCTATGTGTTTTTTCAATCTGCTTTTCGTGTCATTTTTTTGCTGTTCCCTGAAACGCGAATAATTTTTTTTCTTTCTTTTTTCTTTTTTCTGTTTTATACAAATCGCCGCTTCAGGCAAGCTCATACGCAAAAGTGGCAACATACTGATGATCAGCTTCAACTCACACAATTGGGATCAGAGATCATAAACGAAGATATGTCAGAAAGATGATGACCGTAGCCAAAACGTTTTTGAAGATATACTACTTGTATTACATTGTTTAGATCTGATGTTCTTCAAAAACGGTTTTCAGGTTTTTGTCATTTGCGCACTTTAGGTTTTTCAAAAGAAAAATGTCTTTAAAAGTTGTTATACTCATGCATTCCGTAAAGTTAGAACACACTGCATGCTACCTGATCATTTTTACGTTTACTTCAAAAGTACATGCTTATAACGCGTGTAGAAAAGTATGATTAATGAAACAATGGTAAGCTCTGACCTGGAAGCTTTCCAGCAAGAAGTCAACAAAGCGAAAAACGTATTAATTCTCACTGGTGCGGGTGCCAGCGCTGAGAGTGGTGTTCCAACTTTTCGCGGTCAGGGCGGTTTATGGCGTCGCTGGCAGGCACAAGATTTGGCAACGCTCGAATATTTTAATAACAATCCATCGCTCGTCTGGGAATACTACCATTACCGGCGAGAAATAATTGGTTCCAAAACACCGAATCGAGTGCACAAAGCCATGGCATTGTTTGAGGAAAGAATGGAGGGCGAAGAGAAAAATGTTGCAATTGTTACGCAGAACAACGACGATTTTCATGCTCGAGCAGGTTCTAAAAATGTCATAGAACTTCATGGCAGTTTGTTCAAAACCAAATGCACTGAATGCGGTAACATCAGAGCTAACAGAGACAGCCCCATATGTGAATCATTAAGAGGCCGAGAAGAGCTTAATCCGACCAATCCTGACGCTAAGATTCCTATTGACCAACTCCCAACCTGCTTAGAATGTGGTGGATTGCTGCGACCCAATGTCGTTTGGTTCGGAGAGACTTTGGATGATCACATGATGGCAAGAGTGGAGAAGCTAATTAAAGACTGTGATTTGTGTCTCATTGTTGGAACTTCTTCGGTAGTTTATCCTTCAGCAAAGTTTGCCCCTGATGTTGCTGCGAGAGGAATCACTGTCGCAGAGTTCAACATGGAAAGGACTCCAGCAACGGACTTGTTCAAGTATCACTTCCGTGGTCCTGCTGGCAAATTCGTGCCTCAGGCACTATGTGTTGAGGATCTATTAAACCGAGTCCAACCTACCTAAAAAAACTAAGCATAGCCTCTAATGCAGGCCTGCACAACATACAGCGCGCGGGCCGAGCTTTTCTTGTGGCCCGCGAGAGCTTTCTCAATTGAAGAAAATGTTGCAAAAGCCCGTCTTTAGATAATTAATTGTCATTCCATAATTTCTTCCAAATTATAACGAAACCTGTACAATGAAATGAAACACACTTTTGTGGCCAACAGCAAATTTGAATAATTAGTCTAGTTGGCTCTTATCTTTAGCAACATGATGCAAAGAAATTGAGGAAAATATCAAGCACCATTCGAGCATTAATCTCATGATCCACTGTTATTTTCGTGCATTACATTTTCCCGAAACTTGAACGTTTTCAAGCCTTTCCATTAACTGTAAAAAGTCCTTTTCATACCATAGCAAAATAAGGTAATTCAAATTACACGGGGAAAGGGTTGATTGAGCAGTTAAATTTCTTTGTGGATGACGGAAGTGCTTCGTAGTGTATTTCTTGCTGACGATTCTCCGCACTTTATTGAGTAAATCCTTTGAAAAAAATTGTCTGGTTCGAGTTTATTGTTTAAAAATACATCCCGGCAATATGCATTTCTATCTCTCTGCTTTGCCAATATTTTAAAATTTTGGTTCTGTCAAGGTGCAAATTTAGCGTAAAACAGAGCAAAACGGTTCTCTAAGCAGAGGTGAATAATCGGATTCTTTGAAAGCGAGGATGTTGTATCATCAGCTTTGGTTTACAAAGAAAACTGGACTACCCTGTCTGCTTTCACATGAAAGTCAAATGCAGAGATCAAACGGACGCGACATGCAAGCAGCCCTCATCATCAAGCCACCAAGATTTGATGCCATCGTAAACAAAAAACAACAGGAAAAATGTTACTGATCTTCTTGCTGAAGCGTAATGGTTCACAACGTACCGTGTACAATAACAACACAAACATGTCTTCCCGTACTTTTGTTGTTGCTAATATGAAAGTAATCTATGCCTTTGTAACGCTTTGCTATCAGTCATGTGAATAAAAATTAAAGAAACACGATTATTTTACATTTACACAAAAAAGCAATTTTCCTTTTCATCAATTCGGGAGCTGGCTCATCATTTCAACAGGGAGCGAACAAGGGAAAAGATCAGGAATCATTGCTCTTGACGCACACCACCACGTCCAATCGTGCAGAAACGTCATAACACAACTAAAGTGTCATTTCATTATGCTTGCTGCTGCAGGTTGGGATCTCTGCTATTCACTAGCTACCTATTTTGCAAACATCAAATCCTTGACAAGCCCATTATTGTTCGAAAACTTAACACATAAAATTTCACAACTTAGATTCAAAGAACATGCTTCATGAATTGCGGCATATTACGAAAGTTGGTTATCTGCAGGCATAGATGTTATTTAGTTAAGCTGATGATTTTTAGGTAAGTTCACCTTAACGCCTGTTTAGGAAAACAAAGAAAAAGATTGGGCCACAGCGCAATATCCACAGACTGTGCGTTTTGTGGAAAAAGCAATTTGTTTATATACGCACAACGGAAAATTCTGTGCGGAATATAAAGCGCATCAGGACGTACATGAGAAACATGAATAGCAAAAATTCTGACTGAAAGCATTTATCCATTGTCATACGTATTAGTGGCTACGTTCGTAGTACACGTGTTAATCAAAATCAAGAATTGCGTTTCGAAATGACTTGAGTAATACAGGCAGAGGCAAACACTTGTATGTATTTGAAATGAAACTTATTTCAGTAATGATGAAATATGCTTGTTTTAAGCTTAATTATTTTCTTTCGACTAATTTAGCGTGGCTTAAAACCGGTTTTAAGTTATTGTAGTGCTAGAGATGTCCAATATTTGCTATATTTGAATTATTATTTTCTAAATTACCACAGGTTAAAGTGTGTGTGTGTGTGTGTGTGTGTGTGTGTGGTCAAAACGTAACTCAAACTCAAGGCTTCCCACCTCAAAACGATTTAACAAAATGATCTCTTGTGTGCGAATTTTAAAAGTCTGCGACGAATTATTTTAAACTTAGAAAAAGTACAAATTGTCGTGAGAAAAAGCCCCAGATACAAACAACAATAAAATGTGTATATTGTAGGCTACCCAGTATAGAGTTTGAAAGGTTCATGATTTGAAAAAATGTACTTCCTAGTCAAAACGTCTGTCATTGTCTTTGCAGGTGGGTCAAACGAAAACGTATACTGTATTTGTAACAACTTGATTGTTTGAAACATCCAACAGTCATATTGGCATGAAAGGCTGCGAACTTTTGGATGACAAATTATCTCAATTGGAATTTACTTTTTCTGCAGAATTGGTGATAAAACTACTGCCCATCAGCTTCTGTTTATGACAAACATCATTCTTTGGTTCTTCCTTTTTATGCTCATAACAGTAAGTTAAAGTTAATGAACTATCTGAGGCGGTGGTTTTCAAACTTCTTTGTACCGTGACCCATTATAGCAACCCTCTATAATCCAACGACCCCTATCTAAAACGCGAACAAAGCAACTCGTGACTGGATAAATATGACTCGACCACATCACTGGAACACATTCGAGCTTTGTCATTATTTGGCAGTTCAGCTGGATTGAACATAACGGCTCAAAGAAGCCCGTATCTGTTCCCCCAGTAGTTTCAGCCACATAAAAAAAATTAAATTTTTCATGGATACTTATAGGCATTTCCAATTCTTTTATAGTTTAGCAAGTTTTGATCAGACAACTCTGGGTGTGTGCCGTTCCAACCGCACAGCAGACTAGAGGTGTGCGGACTCTGATTTGTTTAAGTCCGGAACCAACACTAGTTTGCAAATTTTCAATCCGAAACCGCTCCAGCACCAACATTACACAAGCAATGCGGCTCTTGCTTGGCTCCGCGTAAATACAGTACAAATCATGCAAACAACAAGTATCGTTTTTACAGCAAACACAAAATCCAAATCCAATCCTGCTCCGGCTGCAGTAAAGAAAAACTCACTGCGTATACCATTGGAGGTAGTAGGAGTCCGAAACCAAACAATCCCAAATCTAGTCCATGCACACCTCTGCCGCCCAGTCGCAACCCCACAGTCGCACACGTTCTGTGCTCGACTGCTCTCTTATTCGACGAGACGTTTGTGCAATTTGATGTTTTTGTAGTTGTGAACTGCGCTGTCGTGGGGCTAAGTGTATTTCACTCTCCTGTTTTAATGCGCAGCTTGATATTTTTGCAGTTGTGAACTGCTCCGTCATAGTGTTGAGTGTATTTTGCTCCGGTATACTATCTTGAAGCGCTGATAGCTAGTTTGTCAATATAATGACATACAAAATTATTACAACAAGGAATTAGGAGAGCGTGTGTGGAATAATATTGTGCCAACAAATTTCGCAAAAATGGTTTGGAAACGTTAATATGATGTCATATTATGACGTCACAAACAGCGCACAAGCAGTAGAGATGAACGCATTTAGGTTTTTCAAATCCAAGTCCAATCCGACAGTTTCATTTCAAAATCCAATCCAAATGCAATTAAGTGAAAGTTTTAAAATCTCAATCCCGTTTAAATCCAAAATTCTAATCGTTTTCTGCTAAAGCCAAAATAGCTCCAGACACTACTAAAAATACCTTGCAAACAGACTCAAGTTAACTTAAGCTCTGTCTTTGGCTAAAAATACTCTGATGGTGGACACCAGTGGTGTAGAAGGCGGGGGCGCAAAGGCACCCCTAAAAGTTTTGATTTGTCAAAAATCCGGGCAATCCCTGAAAATTCAGGGAAAATGGCGGCTAACGTTGCTTGATTTTTAAAAATGGCGCCCAACGTTAGAGACAAACACATTAAGACTTTTGTTTTTGGAGGTCATACCAAAAACAGGTCTTCATAATCTTTATGGGAGAGAATTTGTAGGCAAAAGTAGCACAAAACGTTTCGGGCAAGTTTGGGGAAATTCGGGCAACAATACTTCGCAAGCCGAAAAATTTGCCAGTTCCTACACATAGGGTGGACACTTTAAATACTACAACGTAAGCGTCATTAGCATCAAATCCAATAAAAAACTCATTCACAAAGTGTAAGTCATCAAATCAGACAAACAAATTACCAGAAGCAGCATACAGCACAAGTGAATTATTAGCACTAGGCTACACATATATAAAACACTGCACTATAACGATTATGGGTCAAGAAAAGGGATGAAGGTCACACGAATTCTTCAACTTTGATGACACCAGGGGCGGATCCAGGGGGGGCGATCCCCTCCTTAAAACTTACGTAAGTTACTTTATTCACCATGATTTTTTCAAATCGGAAAACAGCATTCGCGATATAAGGCCATTTTGTCGTCCATTGTTTTATCACATCATTGTTGTGACGTACTGTATATATTTTATTACTCCTGCATCAGCGAAACCGTTATGAGACTTGACAACCAAATATCACTGAAATCGCCCCCGCCCTAACCTTGCTGGCTGGACCCGCCCCTGGATGACACGCTACATAATAGAGCAGGCTTTTGCCTTACATCACTGGATAATATGTCAATGCTACGTCCAAATACAAACACGATGTACATTTTCGACGAATGTGAGAAATTCCACTGAAGCAAACTAACAGATTAAAATGCAGTGATCTGCAGTTCAAGAAACAGAACTGAAAGTTGTGAAGAAGTTCAAAACAGGATTATCAAATTCAATCCAAATCTGGTTAAGCAGAATTTATGAAATCCAAATCCATCGTAAACTAAAAATCTGCCGGATTTAAATCCAGGTCCATGTTCATCTCTGAAGCAAATGTACACATGAAATGCACTATTCTCTCTACAGAACTAAAAAAGTTACGAATAGTTCGAAAAAATTATCCAATCCAAATCTGTCGAAAAGCTGAACATCCAGTGGATTTGAATCCAAATCCAGGTTCATCTCTGACATCCAGNANCAATGACCACCATACGCCACTGNTGATAGGACTTTGGATTCAAACAAGATTTGGTTTTCGGACTTGTATGGATTTTGAAAGAAATTGNTGGATTGAGTTTTGATTGGAAAAAAATAAATCTGTTCATCTCTGCAAAAGACCCAAGTAGAAGTGTGAAGCTGACTTCCATGATCACAATGTGTAAGTACTNCATAAAACCACGGTAATGTGTCCAATGCATCTGCAGTGATGTAGTCGAGACCATAATCTTCGAAACCGAGACTCGAGACTTCAAAATATCTGGAATTTGCTGAAATTTTTTTGAAATGCCATCACTTCTAATTTAATTTTTTCGAATTTCTAGCATTTTTACAACCTTGTATGGTTGTTTCTTAACCGCAAATGCAACAAACAAGAAATTCGTTGAGTTATGAAAGTTTTACAAAGCCATTTCTTTGCAATATTCAAAGTCTCATCTCAAGACAATAGGCTGTGACCGAGGCTTGTAGTCTTTGAGACCGAGAGTCGCAAAAATGGGTTTCCAGACTCGTCTCGAGACCGAGACCAAGTCTTGAGACTCCATCACTGGTATCGTGCGCTGATAGCCCCTCAGTGAAAAGCAAAAACTAAGCTGAAGCTCTACCTCAGTGTTAGGTGGAACACCTGATTCTGAAAATCTAGCATATGACCCCCAGGAGACACAAAACAGAAAATTTGCGCCATTAATCATGCGTCGCCGCAGCAAAAACGCTCGGTTCTTTGTGTGCAAGCTAACTGCGTTTGTCAATCAGGTGTTTGCAGGTTTTGTGAGATGACTCTGACTCGAGTCATTGATTGTGACTAGAGTCAAGTCATTCGGTAAAAAACGTTTCTCGAATCGAGTCACCAAAAATTGTGACTCGAGACGAGTCATTCATTCAAGTCACCCAGTCACTATTATTTTCATGCCCGCACTTTTACTAAGATGGGTGGGCGAGGACAGAAGCCTTAGGACTCGAAATACCTTGCCAAATGCAATCTCAGATAACACTGCTGGCTCCACACCAAGATGGGACCAAGCAAAGTCGGAGGTAAGTTATAGCCATTCCCATTTATATAACANATGTAAAATAGGCTACTTTAAATTAATCAAATACATGAACAGCATACGANCTAGGTAAGTTTGTGTAGAAAATAGTTCACAGCTGTTTTCCAGGCTACATATCCTGCTACCATTCACATTACCAACAGGNATGATTATGCTACCAGAATAGCTGCTAATAATAATATCNTTACAATTTCATGTAATAAATATCTAACACCAGTGGCGGATCCAGACCAGGCGTTTTGGGGGGGCAGTNAAATAAGAGGGCACCAAAAAGTCTTCACTTGCTTAAATACCCCAGTTTTTCTGCGAAAATTGTTGGGTATCAAACAAAAGTCGTTACCTTTTCTAGGCCAAAAAAATGGACATTTTTGTTGGTCGAACTATGCGATCTTTCAGGGAATCACCACAGTTCAAATCGCCTTTTATCATTAATTCACAAAAAGTTTGAAGAAGCTCCAAAAAGATAGGTCCTATTTTTCANAAGCTACACCAAACTGAGAACGCTATGGGTGTCACAAACAATCTTTTATATNTACAACAAGTGTTTGAAAGATTNACACTAATGCAGTGGTCCCCAACCCTTTTGTAACCGTGGACCGGTCAATGCTTGACAGTTTTACCGCGTCCTGGGAGCACTCTCGCAACAACGTTTCTATGGGAAGAATCGACCAATCACATGCCCAGAAAGCGAGTGGGGTCACCACCAGTATACATTTTGTTATTTCGTGGCCCGTGGTTTGAGGATCATTGCTCTAAGCATGCTGCGCGCTTGTGTTTGACGCTGTTTTGGATATCCGCACATCGGAAAAAAACAATGTCTGAAACGTATTCCGAACTGCTTAGAAGTAGTATGGTTTTTCTTAAACTAGGAAGTTACAACTAAATTTCCATGCTAGGAGCCAAATAAATAGCAAAATGACGATCATGTTTCGAGACGAATCTTGTGCAGTTACATGCACGTGGAAAGTATATTTACTGCTGAAGCTGCAATTCAAAAACAAAAGATATATGAAAGACATTTGCTATGACATTATCCCCATTTTAGGTATCTCTGCTGGCTATCGTGAAAAACGATCGCATAATCGCATGATAGGTTCACACTGGGCCTGAAAGCATACTGCTCTAAAATACATTTAACGCCACTAATATAAGTAGAACTCAATCGAGTGTTTACTACTGTTTCACATATTTGGTCATTGGACTGCTATTGTGAAGAAACAACATCAATCTCACTAGTCCAGATTATAAAGAAAAGATGTGATACTGTTCAAAAAAGTAGGGGCAGTCTGGATGACACCATCAAATCCATAGTGAATACTTCCAAACACAAGCTCTAATCGCCCTGATGAAGTCAATTTCCAATTTTGTGTATACTACTACGAAACTCCCACACAAGCTTCAAGCCACCCCCAATGCTGTTGATCTGACGATGGATCTGCTTCTATCGAGGCCAGCAAAAACAAGTCAGAAACACCCAATAACCCATTTTAAACCATGAATCTCAGCCAACCCACAAATACCATTGAAAAAGTTAAAATTTGCATTGTTTTACTGCTCTTCGATCGAAAGTTATGTGATTTACGCAGAATGATCTATAACCCAGAGGTCTCCAAACTTTTTGTCCGAGGGTCAAATAAGGTAGTACAGAACATGTCGAGGGCCGGACGTCATACGTAATGCGATTGTTTTGAGGTATGTTATATTCTACCAAGTCAACAAATTTTCCTAAATATATTTATTCATCAATGACAAAATTTCTTCGCGAGCCGTACTTTGGAGACCCTGATCTTGTCAATAAGCTACGCACTGTGCTGTTGGTTGCAGATTTCGCTAACCATGCCAAATTTGTCTTCTCGTGGCCGGCGTGAAATGTCTTATGGGTTTGCACTTGCAACAAAAGGATCAAAACAAAAACATGTGGCCATCAGCCACTGTAGCCAGGCGCGTAACCAGGAGGGGCGATAGGCGCCGCACTCCTCTCAAATTTTGAACTGCAAATATTGAACCGTTGACCAAAAATTTTCATGACCGCATACAGCCAATTAATCATTCCACCAACCTGTAGATAGTTGGTATTTTGTTGAAGTTTCTGCGTTAGAGCTGACTGCTGAATAGTGAGTACCGTGGTTTGTTGAGGCGCGTCGTTCTGCTACGTAGTGAATCAATACTACGCTGCGCTGTGCCGGTTGACGGAGTTAGGTGTTGCATAATTGCATTTTTACTTTTTAGGTCATAATTCCTTGAGCTACGGGAGCACGCTCCTGTTTTCTTTTCGCTAAGACATCTTGGCCTTTTGTCCCATAATAGTATTAAAACTCGTCGTAACAATATTCACTAGCCTGCTTTTAAAGACACTGTGACCTAATAATGGACTAAATATTTTTCGGTCATTCAAAAAAAATTCGGTCTATGACCAGTGGCGTAACTGACGGGCGGGCAAGAGGGTGAGCCGCCCCCACTGGCAAGCTAAATGTAAAAACTGGGCACCCTTTAGCTGAAATTTTGGTATTTCGTATTCTTTTTATTTTCAGTAGGTTGTCTTTATGATTTTTTTGAAATGTTTTTGTTTTTTAGCTGGTATTGACATCCACGATATTCGGATTCACTATTATTTCTTAACTTTTTTTTTTAGTGTGTTCGCTAGTGGACCCCAATACGGTGGCCAGTGAGCCACTTCAGCTACGTTTCACACCTCCTGGCTCAAACCTCTAGTTACGCCATTGTCTATGACCGAAAAAACAGGAGGCACGCTCAATGCATTTTTGTCAGAAACCGGCAAGTTGTTTGCTAACGTACAGGCGTGTAACGAGGGGAGCACAATTCTCCGGGCGCCGAATCACTGCGGCCGGAAGATTGCCGGCGCCGAAAAGTCCTGACAAAGTCACAAGTAAGACCTCAGGTTCGAACATGGGGGTGCCAAACTTGCTTCTTGCCCTGAGCCCCATCTAACCTCGTTACGCCCCTGCTAACGTACGAATGTTGCTATAGCTTTTCACACACTGGAATATGGATTAATCGGGGTCATTAGTTCCGACAAGAAACTCATCCACTTACCTTGGTGTTGCAAAACTAAGATGCAGACGTAGGCTACTGCGGAGCGGACTCACGGACTGCACTGATAGCGGACCTGAAACAGGGGCGGATCCAGGGGGCACAGTTGGGGCGATATCCCCCCATAAAACCTACAAAAGTAACTTTTTTCACCATGATTTTGTACAATTCAGTAAACAGCATTCGCGATACAAGGCCATTTTGTCGTCCACTGTTTTGTCACAGCAGTGTTGTGAAGTACACTTCATCTTTCTTGCAGTAGTGAACACATGATGAGACTTGACCGCCAAATATTACTGAAATCGCCCCTCCTAAATTACTGGCTGGATCCACCCCTGACCTGAAACCGTTTTTTTGCTTTGCAGGCTTCTAAAATCTTGCGTCAGCTCTAAGTTTTCCATATTTATTGCCCTCCTATCTTCACTGTTGTTTTCCTTTCAAAACTACCAACAAGGATTAAAAAATGAACTTTTAACAAAAGCAGACCAATTTTGGCCAGAACTGTGCTACCGAAAGAGATCGTGTTTGGGATTGCTGGACAGTGGGCAATTCCCACCCAGAAAAGAAATAAGGGAACAGGAGTACTATTACGAAACAATAGCAGTGTTGATGCTAATCAGTAAGAGGCTGGGTCAAAGTCCGTCACGTAAATCCTAAAGTTCAACGAAGTGTAAATCATTTTTTGGTTTAGAGTATTTTTTGACTCTGTTTCTACTTGGATAGGGACCAAAAAGAGGCGCATTTTTATCAGAGGGGCGCCATTTTAGGAGGGCGCCACAGCCCTTTGGGGAGAGCAGTTGCCCCAAACAGCCCCCCCTGGA
>JGI24021J15306_10000978_pt1 | contig 25904 bp, 16 predicted proteins | sample Ectturendosymbi1_FD_15306 | JGI IMG/M metagenome (IMG submission 15306) | reverse complement strand
TGCTGCTGGTTGCTTTCCTGTTAGTTAATGCCCCGAATTGCCATCTTTCGCTTGTGCTTGCCTCAGTAGTTCAAGGCGATGCAGTCAACTGCAACACAAGTCTCGGGACTCCATCGCTGTCAAATATGCTGAGAAAATTGATGATTAGGGCTTAGGGTTTGGTGTTTAGGTAAATGTGTCTGGTTAGGGTTTCCATTAGGGTTAGAAAAAGAAAAATATTTGAAGTCTAAAACTATGTCCAATATTTTTCAGTGGTTATAGTTATTCCTGTACTGTAGCTTGTTGTGGGTATCTAACATCTAACCAAAAAGTTTTTAATTTGCACAATACAGGTCAAAAAAGTAATTGCCAAGCTTTGTTGCTTTACTCAGGGAAGCAAAATAACTGCTAAACAATATAAGTCAGAAATTTCGCTTCACACCAGACAGGAGTCACTTTGCGTGATCCTTATATAGGTCATTTCCTAAGTAAAAACATTGGTGATTTTCGGTTGCATTGATGGTAGCCAGAGCATGAAAAGGAGTCGGATTTTCAAATTTGAAAAAATTTCCGATCCGAACCCGGATTGAAAAATTTTGGAACAGAAGCGGAATCGGAGTCTGAATTGCGTAAATTGCCTTAGACAAATAACAGCTTGAAATAATAAAAACTGCGACATCTAGTGTCTTCTGTTATTTATGGATTGTGTTCATCCCAGTGCCAGTTGGTGGTGCCACTCCTACATGGCTGTTTTTCCACTAGATCTAGTGTTTTTGCATTTCATGTAGTGCTCTAGTGTTTTTTCATGGCTATCTAGTGTTTTTTATGAGTGAGTTGAATGAATGTAATTAATCACACAATTTTGTGTAATTATAACTTTAATTCAGACTTTGATTTTGTGCAATTGTAATTTGCAAAAAATTCTACCTACACTAAATTAAATTACCTGTACATCCTAAATTACATGAGAGCATACAATCTGTTTTGAATGAGTTGAACCACTACCACAAGTTCCTGTGGTCATCTGTTAAAGTTTCAATGACTTGCACAAACAAACAAGCATTATTGCTGCTACTGTATCACCCGTTTTCTTTGTCTCTGGTTTATAAACAATGACTGAATGAGTTGTGCAATGTCTGTTTGCATTGCAGCGCAGTTTTTGGCCATTTTCATTGTGCATAAGTTTGTTTTTTGCTTTTGCAGCTAACTTGCATTGTATGACTTAGAAGACTAAATTTGTTATAGGCCCTATAGCATTTAATAATGTAACTTACTTTGTCACGTGGTCTCTTTCCCCTGTGTGGTAATTTAACACATGTAAAGGTGTTTCACTTCAACTCAAGTCATTAATATTGAAAGAATTTAAAGGGCAAAAGGATAATCGTTTGCATATGTGTGTGTGTGTTCTATGGACAATCTGATCTGAGTCAAATAAATCAGTGTGTGGCTACAGAACCGCCAATGGATGTTTTAAATTGGAAACCTTATTGGACCACCTCTTGTAACGTGACAGTAAAAGTAACACATGAGGAGAATGCAGTAGGTTTGGTAGAAACATAGTAAACACAAAAGGTAAACCTAACCATAACTGTAGCCTTAACGCTAATCTCTAAAGCAAAAGTTAAGACAGTTTTGAAAAAATTAAAGAAAAACTTGTCTCATGAATTCAAACATGCAACCAGTCATTATTATCACCAACAAAGGAAGTTGATGAGACAAGGGTACAATATGGACAAATTACAGTAATATTAGCAGCAAACGATTATTTCAACAAGTCTTAGGTAAATGAAAAAAAAGATTTAGTAAGTGAGAAAACAAGTACAAGGTGTTTCAAAAAATTTGACATCATTTGACATGTAAATATTACAGAAGCTACGTAGTTGAATCAAATGAAATTCAACAGGTTTAATTATTCCTGTAAATTTGAATAAGAAATTTAAAGGCACATGAATTCCATAAAAGATTTTGCAAATGTTCAATGTGCGTGCCGCCTGTTACCTGGCAAACGTCAAGTCGGTAGTCTAGCTCCTCCCAAACACGATGCAGCATGTCTTGGTTAACTGTATCCACTGCGATAGTGATCCAAATCTGCTTTGCTGATGGTGACTTGAATATCATTTAAACACACAGGTTTGACCGCAGTCGCAATAATTTATCAATTAAAAATTTCTACACCTTAAAAGATAAACATATCAAATATTAAACGCAAAATTTTGGCCTGTTTCTACACATGCTGTGTAAATTTGATGTTATTTAAACAGGAACTGCCGAAGTGATTAGATTATAAAATGATGTCAAATTTTTTAAAACACCCTGTATTTGGTTCTGAGGCAGAGTTTCATAAAAAGTCACGAACTAACCACATATTTCACAAATATAACTAGTGTCATGTCATTGACACCCTCATTCAGCTTTATATGAGTGTGGGCCTAGGAATTAAGCTGAAGTCAATGTCTCTGAGATTATGGAATTGGACATCACTTTGTTAGCCTCAAAATCCTCATATTGCATCAAGGGTGCTCATCAAAAGGGCGAATTTGAGCTTTAGTGATTGCCACACTCAGCAAATTATACTCTACCAAAATGGGAGCCATTTGCAATCCACATGCTGCAAGTTTTAACCATTAGTATTCCAGAAGCTATCATCTAAATCANGACATNGAGAACATGTCAAATACTTAACAAGAGNCTGGAATGATGGAAACATGGAAAGGTACGAGAACTTATTTCAGTGTGTGAAGCTATTCAATTAAGACTTAACAAATATCAGGCCAGAAAGCTTTCTGTCGAATAATGCAAAAGGACAAACAGGCCTTCAAATTTGTGAATGCTACGAATGATATTGACAGTACACATGCCATTACTAAAAACATCAAGAACAAGCTATAAAAAGGCATCCAAAAGCAGAGGAATTAAGAAAATCCACCATAACTTCTACCTCTGAAACAAAAATTTGAGTATGTTATCTTTAAAAAAACAACTCAGGATGAAATCACATCCAGTGTAAACAGCTCATTTCTGTCTGCAGGGCCAATACAGATAGACATGGAAGCATGGTGAGAAATTATATGTTGAATCTTATGGCTCCTACTCACAAAAATCTAGCCAATGAAATAGCTATCCTAGTGAAATGTCTTGCGATAGACATTTCCTCACACTTATATAACTACTTTCCTTGCATGTAGACTTGTCCCACTCAGGAAAAAAGACAATGGCGTCAGACCTGTAGGTGTTGGAGAATGCCTGTGATGAATAATTTATTGGTAAAGCAATCACAAAATCACTGGGAAAGCATCATCCACGCAGCTGAAACCTGCAAATATGTGCTGGACTAGAATCAGACATAGAAGTATTCTGAAAGGATAAGTTTCTACTTGTGAAATGAAAAAGTCATTACCTATTACTAGTTTATTCAGAAAGTGCATTCAACAAGTTCATTTACATAACACAGATGATGGTGGGTAAGCAATATATGCAGAGTTGAGGCATATACAGATGAACAAGTGAGTCATGCACATAAGTATGAGAGGTGACAATGGCAGTTATTAAGCGAAAAACCATGCAGAAAACATGACATTATGGAACAGAGGCACATAAGAGCAAAAACAATTTTATCAACACAGATCATGAGGAAGCAACACAGAGTTACTCATGGACCATAATAACATCATTTCATTTGTCTCGAAAGTCTCATATTGCAGCAAGGGTGCTCCTTAATACCAAAAATCTAAGCTTTGTTCTAATGTTGACCCTGACAGATGCATAAGGTTCCCTGTGTTTTTCAGCCAGTCTTTTGTTCACCTTGGCACATTGCATTGTCATCCTACCATTTGTTGTGAAAACAAGGGGATTTAATGGTGACTTATTAATGTCAATTACTTTTTGGTTGTATTGATCCTTGTATTTTTAATGTTGTTAGTAAATATTGATTGATTGGTTTAATTGATTGGTTTATAGTTTCATATGACTCAGCTACTAAACAGAAGCAACACCAAAAGCCATCGCGTGGTAAATCAACTGACGGTGCACATTAGAGCAAATGAAAATAAAATGGCATAATAGTTGATCGGTGTAAACAAAGAGTGGCATTGTGTCATATAAACATACACAGAACATGGTGAAGTGATGAAAGCGCATGCCTATGTACACAAACATGAAATATGTGAAAGAGTCTTAACTGGAATATGATAATGAGGTAGGATGTGTGGTCCTTCAGCAAAGAATGTTTTCTCACAGATATTCCAGAATGTTTCAGCAGAAATATCCAATGTTTTATTGTCAGTGGCATTAACTTTATTTCAAACTTGTTTTCAGTTATTTCAAGAAGTGTGAGTTCTATTTGAGCGTCCCTTCATGAAAATTCACCCTTTCTTCCTCAAGTTAGGATTTGATTGATTGTAACTGCAAGCTTGCATGGTCTTCAAAATTGTAGATTTTATGGTTAGGTTGTGATAGGCTAAAGGCTGTGCACATTTTAAAAATTTTGTTTTGCTTGTCAATGTGATTTGGAGTCATTTAAAATAAAAATGTGTTGAAGAGTGTTTGAAAAACAAAAATGTGCTGTGGAATAATGTCTTGTGTACTAAGTTTATTACTATATAGTAGAGACTTTGAGTCTGAAAGTAATGGTTAGGCTTCAGTTGACTAAATAGAGACTCAGCATAAATGGAATTATCTTTACTAGGTTCCCAAATGGAGAGTCACACAGTTTCATTATCTATTCTTATTGTAATAATTGTGTTTGCTTTGTGGCTTTTTGTTGTGTATCCTGCATTGCCATTCACTTCTCCCACCCATATACATATCAACTCTTCATGTGTTGCATGCCTTCTACTTTTTTCTTTGTTATAACTGCTGTTTTGATACATGGACTGTTGATCATCTTTTGTTTGAGATGATCAATAAAAACAGTAATTCTACCAAAGAAAAAAGTGTAGGGAAAACCAAGCTTTGTATGCTTGTTCATCATCATGTGTCATTATTTCTCCTGTGTAGGCGTATATCTTTTTGCGGTCTAAAAATCCAAAACATTTTTCCTCATGTGTATATCAATTGTTTTGCTTTTTACTTGTTATTTTTTATTCTATTGCCTTAAGTTGACTTTTTGGTTGGTTGACTACACAATTGCTTCAATGCCACATCATCAGATATTCGATTTAGGCTGTTAAAGTTAATATGCAATCTTAAATAGCCAACCACTAACGCATATTACAGTCTACACTAGCATTACTAGCCAATAATAAGCAGCCAGCTGCTTATGCATTCACAGTAGTTTATACCTGTTATATTTGTTTAATACCATGAGTAGATTTTTGACAATGGTTTGATTGCTAACTTTCCTTTCATATGTTTGTTTGCAGTGGCGTATCTAGCCTGTAAAAAGGGGTCTGTCACAGAAGGGCAGCTTTTGATATCACTTTTCAGCATAAAACCACACTTTGTCTTAAGACTAGAAATCGAACAATGAATTTTGTGATATTGCCAAGTATCACGTCAGCAAAATTCCATCTATATGGAGTATATCGGTAATATTTGCTCATAAAAGCGGACTAGTTTTCTGCACAGAGTGTTTGGAAACCCAAGTTGCTACTTTCCCTGATTAATTAATGCAAATTCTCTGTCATGTTGTTTACGGTGCACAGCCCTCCAAGTACATCAAGCAGTGCGTAATATACAGACCGCTGCGCAATTGTCCCAATAAACTAGTCTATGATGTAGCATTTGCTGGCAGGTTTTTGCACGGTCAGCAGATGGCTGCCTGCGAACAAATCAGAGTAGCCTACGTGATGTGTTAATTAACTATAATGCAGGGGTGGAATAAGGTTAGTTGGCACCCAGACAAGAAACAAGTTTGGCGCTGCCATGATCCAATATAAGGTCTTTTGGAAGTAAATGTACTGTATTGAAGAAAGTACTTGCAACATTGTTGGTGCTTTTCAGCACCTGGGACATTGTGCTCCCCTTTCCTCCCTTGTTACACTCCTGCTATAGTGACCCACGTTTGCACAGAATTCAATGTTATATGCTTCTTCATCGTACTGAAGTATTTTCTTTCAACTGTGGTTTGAGTGTTGCAAAATATCAGTTATCAGCAATGAAAAATAAAACCATCGGTATCGGCCCAGAAAAGCCTTATTGATCGAGCTCTACCTAAAACCAAGTCGAACATAGCTAGTAGCCTAGCGCAACTAGATAGAAGTATTGATCTCACTGTTAAAACATACAAGGAAAGTTAAAAGTTCTCACTGCTTTTAGTCACAGTGCATTTATTACATCACAATCGTTGTTTGTTCCTACGGACATGGTGCTGAAAAGATACTTAGCTTATTGAACATTCAGCAAATGTCAGTCATGTACACCAATGAGAGCTGTTTATCACATGTATGTGCACTTATGAAATCGATGCTGACAATCAGCTGCACAAGCATAAGTGTAATTTTGTTGTAAAATGTGAGGGGGCAGCTTGGTGTGAAACCAATATATTACGAAACCTAAGGAAAAAAATATGGGGGACATGGCATATTATGTCTCCACTGTCTGGAAAAGTGGGGGGGAGTGTCCCCCACCTAATTGCGCCCGTGTGCACAAGTGCATGTGTGGAGCACTATCTGTCAAGATAGTGGTGTTACAAATATACTTGCGAAATCATTGCGGAGAAGAACGGTTGCAATTGCACTGATGATTTTACATCATAATGCAAACGTGAATTACTCAATCAATATAGGACTTCTTGCGTAGCAAACAACATCATCAACTGCTCAATTCTAAAAAGGCTATTTTCAAAATATAACACCTGACTGATATTTTATTCAGAGAATGCGACCACAATTTCTGAGGTTAGCTGTTGCCCCTTTCAATACGAGGAATTCCTCATAAAAATATAGCTTCAATAGAAACGAACACACATTACTTGGCGTGACCCTGAGGAAGGCATAAACCTATTTCATTTTGTCATAACCTAGTAGGTGTAACCAGCAAATAAAATTTAGGCTGAAACTGCAAAACAAAATGATCGCAATTGAAGCCTGTGTCATCTCTATAAAGTGAAATATTATGAAACAGCTCTGCGCGTGCATGGCAGTGTACGAGCTTCTGACAGCTTGGCTTGCATTGGAGCAGGCAAAGTATGTAATTCCGAAATACATGCGTCCGACGCAATATCAATTTAGAGCAAGGGTGGGTAATTAGCGGCCCACGAGCCAAATGTGGTGCACCACGTCATTTTCAGTGGCCCACGGAAGTATTTAGAAAAAATCTTCAAATGTAAATTCATCCAACTTTTCCTAATATTTCTTCCAACTTATCCCAGTACATGTTAGTGCTGAGGTGAACTTGAAATGAAGCTTGTTACTATTACCACAAACTTGCTTCTATTTCCATTGGAAATGTGGTCCTAAATGCGACCTTCTCAAAGTGGCTCCTGAGACAAAGTAATTGCCTACCCCTGATTTAGAGTATTAACAAATGTAGATTGTTTCATGTCATTGCGCAGGTGCTATTTAGACAAGACAGGGACGTTGCTGTTTCATAATAGTAATATGCAATGTTAGAAGGGAAATGCTGTTGCCTATTCTAAACCACCCGCATTAGAGACCTACAGTGACAGCGTTTGATATTTTATCGGTTTTAATGTGAAGTACCTGCGGTACAAAGGGACCTGTCATGACAGCCAAAAAGACCCCCTGGATGTGCCTCTGTTTGGGCTTTCAGTAACAGTATAACATATGCTGTCATTAGCATTAGGTATTACTATATTATGGGTCTACGTATTTTTTTTCTGAGACATTGCGGTCATTGTATCAAAACTCGCCATAACAGTGTTCCTTCGCCTATATATTCAGACATTCTGACCGAAATGACTTAATTTTTTTCAGTCATTTCAAATCCATTTTGGTATATGACTGAAAAAAGAACCAGGTCTGGGTTTATTTTTTTGGTCATAGGACAAATGTTTTTAGAAATGACCAAAAACAATTAAGTCAATTCGGTCATAATGTCTGAAAAGGTAGTCTAGTGAATACTGTTACAGTGAGTTTTAATATTATTGTGAGACAAACAACCAAAATGTCTCAGTGAAAAAAGAAACCCAGACTACAGTTGATCTAATGATAGAACCTTTGGTCAGTGATTAGGTGCATGTCATTGAGTACATGTCAAACTTCTGCACAATTTTGGATTTCTGGAGTAGACTTGTCTAACTATTCTCATGCTGGCGAAATGCTAATGTTTTCTTATTGTTTCTAAAACAGTGTTGTTGAAAGCTATGTTATTTTATTGAATATTGATGCAATAATATCATTTTTGTCCTTCATGATGTGCTGCTATTGTTTGTAGTTGTCAGTGCTGGTTTTGCACTCTATTGCATGCTGCAAGTAGCAAATTATTCTTACCGGCTATAAGACTAGGAATCTTATAAGCTGCTTATTTGTTCTTGTAGTAAATTGAGCTTTGAGTTCTTCCAAAATTGTTTACCTTATAATATCCTTCATTATTGTTTATCACAAATGACAATAAACTACTCAGCATTACTAATTGATTTTATTTCTAGTTTTATTACCTTTTGTTTGAATTTGTAATAGATTTAATTTTACGATAGTCACTCTATCATGAACAATAGATAAATAAAATACACTAGAAATTAGTAACCACAAATTTTGTAATACGTCCTGAACTCCACTTAACACCTTAGGTGCCAGGTAGTTTTCACGTTTAAGGTGTGCATGAGACACTTTTACCATCACTTTGCAACTCCATAACTTGCTCACCTATTATGCTAGAGAGCTGTTAAAATGCTCAAAAGATGCAGCAAGTCTTCTAGATTGCATTTAAAAAAATTAAAAGCTTTTGATTTCAGTTTTTTGGGAAGTGATGTCATAAGTGGGGTAGGTTTTAGGCCATTTTGGCTCTGGTTACCTTGCCTTGAGCGTCAACTGCTAGATTGAATTTTTTGACTCAAGTTTTTATTGGAAACTAGGTTATAATCAGAGTCTTTTGAGCCTTGATTAGCCATCAAGCTTTTCTGGTTCAAAAGTTATGGCCTGAAAACAACAAATTAAATCATTAATCCCCCAATTAAATCATCTAATTATTAATTTTTGTTGTTTTCAGGCCATAACGTTTGAACACAGCAGAAAAACGTTTGGTAGAGTGTTTAAATATTCTGTTTCTTTTAATCAACACAATGTCCTAACTAACATGAAAAGTTTAGGGTTTGCATTTTTATTGCAATACTGTTATACTGTTGTGTTTTGCTAGTGATGAAATTTCCTTGGTTTTTTATTAGATTATGTTTCAACACTAGTATTGCTAAAATTAAACTATGAAACTAAATGATGAAGAAGATTTGCAGAGGTTCATTGCTGAACAGCGACAACGTATTGCAAAAGAACGCGAAACATTGGATAACCACCCAACATCTGCTGTTGTTGATTATGTTCTTGAAACTGAATCAAGAGCACCTCAACAAGTAATTTCTGTTTGGTTTCTATCATGAATAGTAGTCAAAAATAATCTAGGTGGTATTGCCAACTCGCTTACATAAATATTTTAAAACTAAGTTAAATTTACTGATCTGTCTTAACACTTCAGGCTGACATAGCATGTTCATAAAGTCTGTGCAACTGTAAGGTACAAATACGAGTATGACAACATTCTATTTTAATATTAGCAACATCTATATTGCAGAAAGTACTGCCTGATGAACAGCGAAACCTTGCAGCTGGGAATAAAACTGTGATATCTCAAAAAACAAAACCAGAAACTCCTCAATTTCTAAAACTTGGTGAAGCATATCTAAAGCAAAAGGAGAAGTTGAACGAAGAATTGAAACATGACTACAGAGAAGCTTTAGCTGAGGTATAAAAATAAAAATTGTGTTCATAAGAAACGATGTTTTTTGAAATTGTGGGTCACATTGCCATTTAAATGGTGTAAGTCATGGAGCACAGCAAGTACGATTCCATTGTGGCTGGAAGTGTATAGCTGTTTTACCTATTTTTGTGGGGTCAGGTAATTAAGTCTAAGTGATTCAGCTGCTTTTAAGTAAGTACATTTTAGGATAATCCTGATGTCAAACAAATAGCTAAAAACATTACCACACATTGCAGCCACATCATGTTCCATTGATTTTTGTTTTCTTTATGAGTAACAAGCAGTTATCTTGCATATGGGAAAATTAACAAATGTATCTTTAATTGCAGCGGAGCTTACATATTTTCAAAAAGTGTTCAAATGAATCAACATCAAAACATGTCTTGTGAAATGCATTAGGCTTCTTCTATGCTTCAAATGTTTTAACCTTAAAATGAGGTGTTTTTATTTTTAACATGTTGGGAGCCAGTGTACGAGCATATCATACTTTAAAATCATGCATTGAGCTGCTATTTTCATGCCACTTTGCAACTCCATAACTCACCAGTTGATTGTGCTAGGAAGCTGTTGAAACCCTCATAAGACTCGCAAGTCATTTAGTTGGAATGAATAAAAATTTATAGGTTTTGGGTTTCAGGGTTTTTGTGGGTGATGTCATAAGGGAGGTTGGTTTNANCCTTTTTGCCCAAGGTTATCAAGCNNTGGGCCCCAACTGCAAGAGGGAATTATTTTGCTTGTGTTTTTAGTGTAAACTAGGCTAAAATATGAGTTTTTTGAGCCTTTGATTGGCTTTCTAGCATTTCTTGTTCAAAAGTTATAGCCAAAAAAACATAAAATTGATAATTTTACCAAACATAGGTAATTCACTTTAACTTTTGAACCAGAAATTGATCTTGTCTACCAATGTCTTAAGAATTATTTTTTTCCTGTTTCTGCCAGAGGCTTGTATTTGACAAAGGCTTCTGTTTGGTTATTAATCTAAAGTATTTTTTACAGCTGTGCTTGGCAAGAAATATGTATGTTGGTACTATTGGATTATATTTGTCTTGATAATAATATATATATATGTATGTATATAAGATATTAGTCACTAAGAATTAAAGTACATTGTAGATTTTTTGGACATATAGTATGTTTTTCATCATGCCGTATTAGTATGTAATCCATCTTTTTTGATCAAGCAAGTGGTTATTCCTGGTGAATGATACAGCAACAGTCCAGAATCTTTGTGGTTTGTCAGCTATATTCATGACTTTCCACTTCTGGTTTTAGAAGCAAGTCCGCACCACTGGCATTCGGGGAAAGTATATGACGACTTATGAGCAAGGTCTTGCTGCCAACTTTGGTCTAACTCCACGACCAGAGGGTGGTAGCAGAGGTTCAGATTTGGGGTTAAGTTTACCTATACGTGACCATCTCAGTGCTAAGGTATGCATTTTTGATACTTACTTCATATCTTGGTACTGTTATGCAGGTTGTTTGATAAAATTTATGTTCTGTACTGTTTAAATTGAATTACTCAGTTCAAACTGTTTGTGCAACTTACCTTAACACAATTTATTTCATTAATTTGATTTCTTGCCTGTGAATGTTTGATGAAATAATCTAGCAATAACATGAGTAGATGTTCATTATACTCTGGAGCTTACCAGCAGGTTTTTCAATTAGTTACAAACTGTTTTGAAGGTATTGTAAAACTAATATTGATATTTTCAAAACGAAAATATTTTTCCATGTGTGTGCTGCTGTTAGCAATCCTTAATAACTGCATAACAACAAATGTCATGTGCAATCAAATTTTTCGGACTAGCTCAATCTTTCTGTTTTGAAGATGCCAGGACTTGAGTAAACAAGACTTTAATCAGGCTCTACTGGTGGTAAAATAGAAAAACAGGTTAAAAACTGGCTAATGCTTTGATAGTTAGGCACCAGTACAACTATCAAAATGTTTTTTTTTAGTTGTTTAACCTCTTTTTATGCTTTACCACCAATAGAGCCTAATCAAAGTACTAGCTCAGGGTTCAGCAACATTTTTTAACAAAAGAGCCCTTCTGCTTCACCTTCTAGCATATAGGACCAGTAAGGAGCCACAAAATGTTGACACTGTTTCATTTTTCATGTGACTTCATGTGGACATAGGCTAAAATGTAATCAACTCTATTCTAATAATGCAAATTTAAATACAAAGTTTTATCAAATCCAGAGAGCCACTTTACAGGAGTTAAAGAGCTGCAGGTTGTGGACCCTTGTACTAGCTCAAAGGAAGTTATAAAGGATGCTGTACAGAAACTGATCCAAAAAACAAAATTTGACAATTTGTAATAAGTGTTTTTTTTTGGCAAGGTCAGCTCTAAAGTATAGAATTTATACATAGTTGGTTAGGTTCGGAAGTTCCAAACAATCTAAGTTCTTATAACAAATAATACATCTTCCATGTCAAAGCATTCAATTTTCTTAAAAAATGCTCTTCTTGAATATGGGTAAAGCAGTAGTAAAATTATGTGCCATCCAAATACCGGAAATGTCATAAAGTTCTGGATCAATATATTTTATGTACTTTCTGAAATGTCAGTCCCTAAAATTTCATATTCCTGGCTCTGTTGATCTATATTTTCCATACTCATAGTGACTTTTGCCAATGTCTTTATACCTATTAAAAACTTCAATGAATGGAGGCATTAGAAATATTGAATTATCATGTTAAGAATCCATCCAATTGTTATTCAGATCCATGTGCAATTAATTTCATGGTGAAATAAACAAATCCATGCAAAATTAATTACCTTTATTGCTAGTGTATTGTTCACACATATGTAACCAAGTTTAAACGAGAAACTTTGAAGTTAAACTAACTTTATTGATATCTGTATTTCAGCAAAAATCACTTGCGATGAATTATTGTTGCATTTTGTTTTCTGGTAACCTTGACCTGTAGCAGTTGTCGCACTGTTAAAATCGTTTTACAAAACAGTGTTGTTTGCAGTGTTATCATGTCTGTTTTGTTGACTAGATTTCTGCTAAAATTTGTTTCTAAGTACCTTCAAATTATGTATAGTGCTGTTTGTTTTAGTGATTTTATAACATTTTCATACAGGTATGTTTTGGAACATTAGCAATATCTTTTTCTATTTTGGCTGTGAAATTCCTGCAGGAAAGGCTTAGAAAAGAAAGAAATCGTGAATACAATGAATTTAAAAAACGCAAAGAAAATCAAGAGGAAGTGTATAGAAGATCTAAAGGCTCTCTGTCTCATCGTATGCCAACTAAAGCAACCGCCATATATCTTCCACCAAATGTTCCCAGTGAACATGCAACCAATGTGAGATTGTACATGCACCTGTAGTCCCAATACAGCAATGTGCTTGTAGCAAAAGTGATAATGCACAACCAAAATGCTTAGTTACATATATGTTTGTAGTTGTGTGGTGTAGTCGACAGTAGCATGTTATTATCATTAGCAAAGGTGGCAGTATGTAGTCAGTATAGTAGAACATGAAATTTTTAGATATATTTAAATAAAACACAATGACTAGTTTGCAGTAGGATTAATGCAATGGTAATCTGCCACAAAGTTTTTATGAATAGTATTGAAGCAGGGTTACTAAAGATTTTATACCTCATGATTAACAGCTGTCATTTAATTTAATGGTTACGCTTGCATTATCCAACGAAACATCTGAAACTTGCCAAACAGGTTTCCCTTTGTTGAGAAAATAACTAATGGTTTCAGTATTGAGGAACCACACACTTGTTTTATTCTTTTGTTAATTTTTCTATGAGGTTAGCTGCATTAATATCTCAAAGTTTTTCGTGTGATTACAGATGTATGTACATGTTAAGCCAGGAGTGCAAAAATGTGGTTGTACACTCGTGCTGTGGGAACAAAAACTTGGAGTGCGCAAACAGGCTTTGCACTGATGTAGCAGTGCCTAGTTTATAATTCTAAGTGAAATATTATGGCAAACGTTATATGTATGCACTACTGAAAATTTATGTGCACTGCTAAAATTCACAGAGAAATTTGCACCCTGTGTTCATCCATACAAGGACACAAATTTAGGATTTTCTTTAAGTGATTGCTTGCCCACCTTCTCATAGGTGTGCCAAAGAGTTATAGATGTTTATCTTCATGACAAAGTTTAGTTTTTTAATCGATTTCATGGCACCACATGTGCATATGACAGCATATATTTTGTAATTGACTGTGTAGCAAAGTTGGTGTTGGAGTTCAACATATTGTAATGTCGGTAGCATTAACAAGTATATAGGTATGGTAAAAATGATTTATATTTTGTCATGCAACTAGCATGTGGTTACACAGATTTGTTATAAATATATAGTTCTTGTATTCTGTAGTTTCCTTCTGCACATCAGTTCATGTAAGAAGTTAATTAAACATTGCGATGTAAGCAAGTTATGTCAGTATAAAATTTAAGAGATTAAGTAAAAAAAATAATGCAATTTCATCACATAGAAAATGAAATACTCATTGTCCTGCTATTATATATTAATGTTTCAATTATGCCCCTTGCACCACTGTACAATTGAGTTAAATGGGGTATTTTAATCTAGGTGAATTGTTGTGAAATGCTTGTTATAGACTGTAGTTCTGAGCTTGTGGGGATAACCAATGGCAGAACTGTCTAGAATGAGGTTAAGTTCTCTATGAGAAAAGTTGGTTGTGCACAGTAGTTACTGTTGCTGTCTTGTGCAAAGGCTTATATATCATGGAGTATTTTCTTCCCAAAAAGACTCACATTGTTGGAATCCTTTGATCTTTTGCATGGTTGTGTGTAGCAGTACGCACTTAATTTATTCCTATCTTCTTTGAAACTTCAGCATGTATATTTCTTCAATTTTGATTTATGGCATTATTTTGCCGTTTTTCTTCAATTTGTATGAATATTTGTTTTTCTGGTGATCTAATAAGCCATGAAACATTGGAAACTTGCTTTCTGATTCTTTGCCTGTAGATCTTTCTGGAAAAAACTTACGTGATAATGGAGAGTGGAAGTGGTGGTTGCTTTGGAGTCTGTCTTGGAGATTTAGTCATGTAGTATCAAACAGGGTATTTAGATCTAACTAACATTTCATTCAGAGAAACAACACAGTTTACACTTTAGAAGTATGAACTACTCTAAAAATTAAAAATATTGTAATCAGTGTGGTTACTAATCAAACTTTTCTTTGATTACTAATTAACTGTAGTGTTAATTTGAATCAACATGTTGACCTTTATTATTAATTACTTCTTTAGCCTCATTGCTATGTCTAAATATTGGAGCTACTTCTTTGTTTTGTATATTTGAACAAGAGATGATTGTTGATACTTTTTCACAAAATTGATATTATCTTTAATTAAATCGTAAATTGCCCTGATGCTGGCTTGTTGCCTCATAGTTATTCTGTTTTGTTACATCATGTGCTGTTATTTGCCGCTATATATACTGTGCTGATTGTACTTCTTGATTTTTTTCAATATTTACATATTCAATACGCTTAGTGTGGTGCTGTAGGTTACTGCTGCAATGCAATATGTATACATGCTATGAAAAATAGCCTTTCAGGCTTTTTTCACTTAGTAAGTCCGTCATGTACTCATCCAACAATCCTGACTTAATCTTATCCATTGTATGCAAAAGACAGTGCCTCACCCTAAACCCTTATCAGGGTTCCCACATGGTATTGTAAGTATTGTGAAAGCATTGAATTGTGAAATCGGTTTTGAAGACTTTCAAAAAGTATTGAATTTGGCCAAAATGTTCATATAGTATTGAAAAAGTATGGAAATTACAAATTCAACCATTTGTTTATTCAAATGTTGTTCTTTACTGCTGATGACAGTTTTGCAGATGTTTTTTGCATTGTGTTCCATGTATAAAATTGCAGAAAAATGAAGATAAATGATGGTATGGAAGTTTTTTCATTCAGTATTGAAAAGGTGTTGAAATAGTGTGGAAAATGATTTTTGAAAATGTGTGGGAACCCTGCCTTATGCATATTTGGGTGGTATGTTGGCTGTTTTGTGTAAACATGCAGACAAGATTTATAGAGTAGCTATGCTGACTAGGTTCCCTGAAAAACTAGGGAGTTACTGTAGACCTCAAATTAAAGATTTCCCAGTGTTGCAATTGGTTTGCTTTTTGTCATTTTACCTAATTGCGATCTACTCAGACTCCAGCAGTCAAAACCTTGTGTGAGGTTAACTTTGGGCTGAAATTATTACAATTATGTATAAGCTGACTGTTCCTCAGCCCATACACTAAAATTTACGCTCTTTGGGGCATAGCTTCTACACATTATCAAACTAGCTTGTAGTTCCAGTAGCAATGCTATTTTGTTTCCATAGAATAAAACAAGTTTGCTTTACAAGTTTGCATTAACTTCCAACAGCTCTAAGGTGTTTATTGCAAGCTGGTACTGATGCATTGCCAATATCTTGAAATCCCCAATTACAATACATTGGCTATGTTGCTGGTTTGGTTAGTGACTTTAACCCATAATTTTTTTCCCTGTGACTGGAACACTTACACTCATAATTTTTTCTTGCAACCGATAGACCACTGGTTACCAATCAGGGATGCTCACACAGCTCAGGCTAGGGGTGTGCAAGAAGCATCCATCTCAATGACATGAAATTGATCTCTGTATTACTCTCCTGTGGCTTTTTTGTAATGGATTATAAACAGAAATATAAGGTTCATTCAAACCTATTACAGAACTGCATTATTCATGCACTTGAAGTGCAGTTTGAGAGTAAAACTTTGGAAGAGCATTGATGCTTCACTATGGCTATGTTTCCAAGACTTTATGGAACTGCACTGGCTGTGCCTGTTCCATTTGTGACAACATGCCTATGGGTGTCTGGATTTAGCGCCTCTTTTGTCAATTAAGATAAACTTTAGAAATCGCTTAAATGCACAGATAAACATGCATGTTGCTATCCGCAACATAGTTCCATGTTTTGAAAAACTCATAAACAAGAAACAGGAACAAAAAAGTCACTTTAACTAACGATTGAAAGTCAGTCTTTTGATTTTATCATTTGTATATATTTCAGGCAAGTGATTATTTTTTGTAGAGTAATTTAAATGTTAATCTGTGTCATCCTTCCTTGACCATTTGTTTAATTTTTTACACATTAAATGTTTGGACTTGGTAGATTTTACCAGGGTGGTCCAAAAAGATGTATCCATTTCTTGATGAAGTAGCATTTTGTATTGAAAGGAATACTAATTACTTTGTAATTTTTTTCAAAGCATTATCTTACAGAAATGTAAGTTTTGTGTGGTGTATGTTTTTTCCTTGTACACCATCATTTTGTGAGCACAGCTCAACAGTTTATAATGTGCTTGATCCAAGCTTCTTGGCACTGAATCACTGTGGCTTCTCACACATTGAAGTTTGTGATGACACTGTGCAATATCTCATGAGAAATTCTCTTGATCTCCATTTGAATGTTATTCTTGAGCACATCAATGGTTTAGGCCTTGTTAGCATAGACCCTGCTTTTTAAGTGTCCCCATAGAAAACAATCCAAAGGAGATAGGTCTGGACCATGTGCAGGCCAAGAGTGGTCATGATAGAGGTATTTTAGTGAAGAATTGGAGCAATACAATGTTGCTCTATCCAGCAGAAAAATTACAGTATCCATGCAATTATTTGTTTCCGCCTCAGTGCTGTGATGAATTTTCTTATTAGTTTAATATATCACTTCATGTTCACAGTACGAGACATCCTTGAGCATTAGGCCGTACCAAATTTGGACAAATGTCTCAGATCTCTACGTAAGTTGGTCAAAAGTTGCAGTTAGCCTCATCATTCACAAAAGTGACAATAGAAATAGAATCAAATGTTGTTTGACGCCTCCTCTATGAGCGTTTCCATGGAAACAACCTAAAAAATAGAAAAATGCAAGATCTCAATAACCGAAAGAGCTAGAACAAAATTTTTTTTTTTAATGAACCAGAACTAACATGTTCCTAGATGCATTTAATACATTTGACTTGCTTATTTTGTATGTTTTTTGAGATATTTAAGATTTCTTGATTTTTTGACGGTTTTAGGCCTAAGATTTAGATTTTTTATGCTTACTGGTACTCGTATGAAACTTAAGTAGAGATTTTTGGAAAAGAAATCTAGTTCAACATTGTAATCCACAGTGTGATGATCAGCCAGAAGCCTAATGAGTGCATTTTGAAGCACACTGTCATAAAGTTTCTTTGTTATAAATCAACAAATGATATCCTGTATAGAGTGTTTGCATTAAGCAATGTTACGCATAGGAATACTATCACTGAAGCTGACTACTTCATCACTCACATAACAAACAAAAAAACTAATGCCAAAATCATGCAAAATGAGATATCATTGCCAGGTTGTAGTTGATTAGAACAAGCATGTAAACAAAAACATAGACAATCAGCACAGTGGGATGGGCCATGAAAAGCACAAGGGCTTAACCTTAGGAAAAACAAAAAATAACTGCAGGACATTTTTGGAAGTTTGTCAGGTGTGTAGTTAGTAAAAGTTATTGTCAGGTTTCTTATCTTTTTATCTATAGTTTCAGAAAAAAATTGGAGTGCTTCCTAACCCTTTGAAGATTTTGCTTTGTCACTCTTTGAAAAGCCATGGTCTACATTCAGGAGCTGAAATAGTGTCCAGGAGTATTTTGCAGCAAGATCAACAATTGAAACATTCAGTCAAAAGAGGCATCTGTTGCAGAACAATTTTGTTACTTTGCTTGGGGTGATGCCAGAGTGCCTTAGCCCCAGGATTTTTTTAAGGAAAATGTTAGGTACCTGGTATGGACCTGTAGGGACCCGATTTCTCTGATTCTGAGGACCCGATTTTCTCTGATTCTAGGGACCCAATGATAATTTTCTCTGATTCTAGGGACCCGATTTTCAATTCTAGGGACCTGAATCGGGTCCCTAAAACGCCTTAAAAACCCCTGCTTAGCCATTGCTCACTTTTCACTCAGGGGAACAGAGTCACTAAAAATGACAAGGAGACTAAGCATTGTGACAAGTACCAAATGTGATTGTCAAGTTTCTTTATATAGGTACTAATCAGCCTGCAACAAACTGTGATCTTTTTTCAGTATTTTGTGCAGATCCATGTCTGAGTTTGGTGCACTTGCTGGGTCTGGAGGTTTTTCAGTGTAAATTTGGTACTTGTCGCAACGCTTAGTCTCCTTGTCATTTTTAGTGACTCTGTTCCCCTGAGTGAAAAGTGAGCAATGGCTAAGGCTCTCCTGCATCACCCCAAGCAAAGTAATAAAATTGTTCTACAAGACATTCCTCTTTTGACTGACGATGTTTCACTTGTTGATCTTGCTGGAAAATATTTCCTAGACACTACTTCAGCTCTTGAATGTAGCCATGGCTTTTGTAAAAGAGACCTAATGTCTTGGCAAAAAAATAGTGGTTGTATTACTGCTCACAACTTTGTGAAGAACCTAAGTGTTGCTAATGATGCTTCAGAACATGCCTTTAATCTGCTAACGACATTTAACATGGGAAAAGTTACACAAAGGAAAAAGTAGCAAGAATATTTAAGGAGCATTGCCAGTATGCTATGGTAAACACGATATGAAACTGTGACAACTTATTAAAGAGTGACAAAGCAAAATCTTCAAAGGATTAGGAAGCACTTGTTTTTTTCTGAAACTATAGCTAAAAAGATAAGAAACCTGACAATTACTTTTACTAGCTATACACCTGACAAACTTCTGAAAATGTACTGCGGTTATTTTTTGTTTTTTCCAAGGTTAAGACCTTGTGCTTTTCATGGCCCATCCCACTGTGCTGATCGTCTATGTTTTTGTTTACATGCTTGTTCTAATCAACTAGAACCTGAAGGCACTCCTCTCAGCCTTGTGTGCATCAGTCTGAAGCTGTAAAATGTTTATCTTATATGGAAAGAGGTGAAGACTCAGGTACATTATGCACATAACTGAACTGTAGTACTTTGAAAATCTGACATCTGAGAATAAGGTCTGTTGAACTTCCTTGGAGACTGCTCCAAACATTTTCTCACAGTCTCGATGTAATTTTCTGTCCTGGCTGACCGTGGCTGGCCACAACTACAACTTGAATGTTGTTTTGCACACTAACCGTCTACCTGAGTTTGTCCAGATGCTTATTGTGAATCCAAGTGGAGCATGTCTGCCTGAAAAGACCCTCTAAAATTGTCATTGAGTTTGGAGATAGACCGATATATCGGCTGATATTTGGGTTTCACTGATATATCGGTATCGACCAAATCAGTCTCAGTAGGTGTTGAGAAAACTCTGGATGCAACTTGCACAGGGAAGCACAATGTAGCAAATCCAGACAGTTTTCTTGCAAAAAGTTACTAGTGTTTTGGAAAAATTTTCATTTTTGGCAATGATTAATTGAATGCAGCATTGTACTGCACTAACCTTAACCTTCTTAACTTGATGCTCTTTTGTACTTCCTTCTTTTCGTTGTTCACCATTTTCAACTTTCAAGCACTGTTTTTGCTTTTTTGGTTGTAAGCACTGTAAGCAATTCTTTCTCATTCAATGTTCTGTTCTTATTGTTTTGTTAATTTTAACATTCTTTTCTTATACATGGCACTGTGTTTGTTCATTGCAGACAGTGTATACTATGCTAACAAGTTCATCCGATTAATTAAAAATCATATGAAAAATCGAAATTGCTGCACTTTGAAAGATTTTATCCCATAAATCCTGATTTTTGAAGTTTTTGTAAAAAAGGTGAGGCGTAGAATACATTATATTTAAGATTAAAAATTCTGGAAATATCGGTATCAGCTATCGGTCCATGAATGGTCGATATATCGGTATCGGCCCAAAAAAGCCATGTCGGCCGATCTCTAGTTGAGTTTGAACAACTCATTATTTCTTGCAATAGGCATCTACAACCTTGATCCTCTCCTGCTCTGAAAATCTTGCTGCTTGATCCGTTGAAGCTGGAAAATAAAACTTTGGGGCTCTAACTATGATTTACCTGGAAAACAGAAGCATGGGTTAATTCGATATGAAATAATAGCGATAATTATAAAATGGATACATCTTTTGGAACCAACCTGTATTTTATTTAAAAATTCAATTATCATCAAATTTACCAAATTTGCTTTTTGAGCCATTTTCATCTGAAAAAAATTGTGGGAGAATACGAAAAGATGTGCAACAGTATGACATATCAGTATACGTAAATTCAAACATTGTGTTTTGGATAGCCTCAGCCAGACATACACAACTTGCTCAAAGCCAGTAAAATGTGGGCAACAGCATAACTAACCTCAGTGGTACACGAATTGTTTGGTGCTATTAGCTTCATTGAGTCGATTGGTTCATATCTTCCGTCCTAACCAAGTTGGGCCCAGCGTGAAATTATGTTGGCATGTCAGGATTTTCGATGCTTTCTACTGCATCAACTGATGCGGCGTATGGCACTTACGTCATGGCTGTGCGAAGTGCAGTTATTGCAGTATATTCAAAGAGTGTTTCGGAAGAAATACGCGCCACATTTTGTACACGTGGACTGCGTTTTAGATATTTTAAACACTTTTTTGTGGAATTGTCAAACGAAAATGATGTAATTCCTCTGCATTTCCGTGTAACTTTCCTCACTTGCATTTTTCTCGTAACAGAAAGAAGAAAGAAAAAGCAAGGCGGCTGCTTTGTCGTATGAAGAGCTTCTCAGAGATAAGCGTCGTAAAGAAATGGCGTACCGACATGATCAAAATGATGAACTTGATGAAGACAAAGTTGTTTACAGGTGAACAGCTCTGAAAATGTGGTTTTATGATTCGGCCCTTGTATGCAACTGTTATGCAATGGAAATGTTTTGTGTGTTTCAAAATTAAAGAGTTTGACTTACCTACATGCTAGAAAAACTGCAAGTCGACCAACAGCTGCGGTTTGCATGTGTATTTCATGCTGTGGTGGTGCTGCTGGTAAACTTAACAGTAAAGTGGGACGTACGCGTACTGCCAGTGCTGCGTAAAACTTAGAAAAGCCAAAGGTTAATTGCACGAAGCAAAACTAGGTTCGCCCTTGTAAGAACAGTCAGGTTTTTTAATTTGATGATAAGGTCTCAGAGTTCCGTAGAGGTTCGTGCGATGATAGTATTACGCTTGAAAACATATTTTTGAGGTCAGCGTGGAAAAAATATCCAATAACCATTAAGCGACCTCACTGCCGGCTTTGGAGTTTCGTTGGTTGACCGCAGAGCTTACGTCATGACCACCAACGCTTACTTGCAGTCGAGTACTTTTCCGTTTGTAGTGTCGAAACACTATCACGTTTCAAGGTTTCTTACTGTAAACGCAGTCCTGTTTAAACACCCGTCAATTGTGGCAGCTTGCAAGACATGCCTTCAATGCATGAATGTGTTCAAGACAAGTTTTCGTCTGTTGCTTTATAGAAAACACAGCGACTAATTGACTGAAAGGTAGGCATTGTCGCGGAGAGAAATGTTTTTTGTTTTGGTGTTTTAGATCTAAACAACCGAAGTCGTACGCGGAACGCGAAGAATATGACGAGCCTCGCAAACGCGTGAGACTTCCACAAAGACGAAGGTATAGGCGAACTTAACCGTTATGAACAAAATTTAGGTAGATTTGTATTGAGATGGATTTTCGAGCTCAAAATCTCAGATTTATTTGTTTCATTAGTGTTAGATTCGTTCGGTTTTGAAAGGTACTGCTTCGAAATTATCCTTTGTCTTTGTTCGAAAACCGATTTTTTTGCTAAATATGCTTTTGATTTTTCATCATCACTTGCCCGGCTTGTGTTGCATAATCGAGACGTTGAAATTATAACTTATTCAGGCAATCATTTTTTGACATTTCTCAGAATCTTTTAGTTTTTGTGTATTTTTTAATAAAACGCGGAGGTGCTAAGAGAAAACGCAATTTTTTAACACGACATTCACATTTATACTTCAGTCTGCTGCGCGATAAAGATATCGCTTGGAGTTGTTTCCACTCTCCATTGCCACTATGAGATTACGAAAATGACAAGAAGCATTGCGTAACCTGGGCAGAAACGAAGAAAACTTGATGTGTGAACAAACTTCAAGCTAAAGTTTATTTGCGTATTGAAGGGTTACAGACAGGCACTCGTTTGCCTGCATTGTTCGCTAAAAGCACGAGTGATAACTTCTTTTCAAAAATGAAGTAATTAGTTGGTCGCACAAATTGAGCAAAAGCACACTAGGAGTTTATTATGGTGCAACTGCATCAGTTTCATTCACGAATTGCATACCCGGCGATGCGACAGGCGAAAGTACGTTGAACGTTACTACGATGATTTGGAAGACGATAGCTTGGACGACGATGAAGATACCGAGGAGATAATTCGGAGATTGCGCGGTCGTCAGAGGAAAAGGATGACTCAGCGTCGAGTGGTCGACAGCGAGGAGGAGTCTGACGAGCGTTTCTTTGAACGCGTTTCACCACGGGTAGGGTTGTCACGACGGGAGCCGTTGGTATTAAAAGCTCACATATTTCCATGCTAGTTTGCATCCAAAATTGTTTGGAAGTTATTCCTGGCAAGGATATGCAAGATGATGAAAAAGTTAGTCAGTCCCTAACATGCTGTAGAATGTTACTATGAACATTAAATATGCGATTGCGACACGCTCGGCTGAGTCTGTTACGCGATTGGTTTTATCTCGTGACGTAACAATTGCGCGTTGTCGCCATGCTGTTCATTGTCCAATTGGTGGTTTGCGTCCAAACTTCGGCAACTTGCCTGCTTCATCCTCAAGTCACTGTAGCTCGTCATTTCGCGATGCGCATACTTGTGATTAAACCTTGACGTTACTGCTAGCTTTCAACTCCAGCAAAATACTTGAAAAGCAGAAATGGATTTTTGTGAGCTGTTTTGGCAAATTCACTCAGTATCACTTAAATCCCCGGTTTGTCGGTACCGACCAGCCAGCGCGTCTCATTTTTCAAGGCTTATCTTCCAAACAGGAGGTCAAACATGGCAGACGCATGAATTCCGCTCACACTCGTGACGCCAACAAGACGCAGAATTCCGTCAGCAAAGCGAATGACTTGCGGTCGAAATCAGCTCCTCCCGATCAGGAATGCACAGGTCGGTTTGTTTTTCGTTTTGTTGCAGGTGGAAGCGGAATCCTGTTGAAACCCAGCTCGTACGCGAAGCTCAAATGGTAATGCGTTTGCTTGACAACCGCAGTTCCACAATTCGCTTTATTGTGACGCAGCGAGCAACCGCAGGCGAAGTGCAAGAGTTGTTGTTCAGCCTGACATTTTTTTTCGGGACGTCTGCAGTCCAAATGACCCCTGGTCCTTTGCAGCCTCCGATCCGCCGATGCATTACGTTAATCGGTCTGTTTGGAACTCATCCCAGCAGTTTACAACGGGGCTAAACATCACAGCAACCGTGGTGACGCCATTCACGCATTTGCTCTTTACCAGCACCACATATCTACGCTTGTGTTTCTTCAAAGTAATCGTTTTAGCGTCATTAAGCGTATGCTTTTCTATTACCGCCCCATATATCTATCTGCGAATTCTTTCATATATCTGTGTGTTCCTTGCTACTGCCATGTATGCTTAAGTCTGCTGCGTTGCGTATGGGTGCGAATGCGTTATTCAATACATTGCTGCAGTTCAATCTGTTTTCACCACCCGAAAGACCTCTCTCCAGGAATGTCGTTGGCTGCAGTAAAGTCCATCAGGGGCGGCAGTAACCTGGCGTTGGGCATTGCCGACGCGCGAGGTGTGTGCTGAACGATTGACGCGCTGGGGACAGCGCGTTCGCGAATCGCCGTCGACCGAATGCAGTGAACGAGTGTTGTTGCAGGTCTGCCGATCGGCAACGTCCCGAGCGCCAACACCGTCCAACGCAGAAAGGACGAGTACAGGCTTGAACTGCAGCGGCAAATGGAAGAGAATAAGCTCAATCGCAAAAGGTGGTGAAAGTGCCGTTGCATGCTTACCGCTTCGGCTGTTGCATATTATGGCGTGCTGTCTGGAAAATTCTGAACGCTTGGTCTGCGGAAATCGCCATCATGCGCACTTCTTCTTTGACCGTAATGATGCCTCAAGAGCGCTTGATCCCCTTCGCCCGTTATTACGTCAGTTCATGCGCTTTTGATTCAACAGGGAAAAGGAACTGGAGTTGCAGATCGATGCATCAGGAGCGAAAGATCCCGAAAAAGAGGTTCGTTAACCGTTCTGCGTGTTATGCGTTCATTTGCCGACTACTCAAAAGCACATCTACAGAAATTGCAGAGCCAGATTTTACGCTGTTGATAGATGCCATCGTCTCGCAGGTGCACCCGAGTGCAGTTCCTGCTGTCGTCTCGCGAACAATGCGCTCTGCCGACTCGGTTCGTTTGTGAAACTTTTTTGAAAAACACATTCTGTCGTCGGTTTATAAAATGCTCACGAAGGTAACGTTGACGCCGCAGACCGATCAACGTTACAATGGGTTTGAGCGGGATGTCGAAAATGTGCCAAAAACAGGTTACTTCGCATGGAAACGTGAAACTTGAAACAACGTCGGCCGCTACTCGTCGCAACACTGCCGAACGGACCCAGCATTCTGTTTCTTTGCAGTTGTGTGAAAGCAAAACGAACATAAGTTATTTTTGTTGAGCATCGCGAATAAGAATTCAGCTTTTCGCTTCGCATCTATGAAATAAAACAAGAGAGGTACTTCATGTTTTATAGTAGAGCTAGACAGCACGTCATGTGAGCAACCTTGCTCACAGTCTTCGGTTTATGAAACCATAAACACGATAATGCAATTCCAGGCTGATCGAATCGTTGAATTGTCCCCAAGACGACAGAAGCTTGCAGGGAAAAAGACTGAACCGGGTGACAACGAGAAAGACCTCAAATCTCCCAGAAGGAAAAACAAGAAAAAGTGAGATTTGCGCTCGTCACAGTGTTTCCAACATTGGTAAATTTCGCGTAGATCTCACGCGCTGGTCTTACAGGCTACAGACAGACAGACAGACAGATAATTTTATTTAACATCTGAAAAAATCAGATATCAGGGGAAGGAGAATGACCGCAAGGTC
>JGI24021J15306_10000976_pt1 | contig 25908 bp, 12 predicted proteins | sample Ectturendosymbi1_FD_15306 | JGI IMG/M metagenome (IMG submission 15306) | reverse complement strand
CTTAAATTTCGCTTATGCTGTCATTATTGAAATACGTATAAAGAAATAAAAAGCTACAATCATTGAATCAAGCAAAGCTAAACATAACACAGTAAACAGTTAAAAAGGTTTTGTCCTGCCTTCTTCACAACAAAATTATCTAAGAATTCATTACAATTTGTTTGTCTAAGTTTTTCGCTTTTAATGTACCGAATGCTTAGTGTGGACAACCTCTCCTGGAATATTGCGAGCCTTTAATTCATTTTTAATTCTATTGAATCTTGAAAAGGATCTTTCTCCTGAGCAGCTTCGTGTGGTTGGATAAACTAAGAACCACTAATCTAAGGCATCAGACCCAAACGCGCTTTTGTCATTTTTGTGCTGTTTCCCTGTCTCGTTGGGAAGAGTTCTGCGATTACCAGTTGGCAAAGTGGCTTTTGCTTGCTATTCAAGCTCATCAAGATCTTCTCTGAATTGCTTAGCATGGGAGCAGTAGAAACTTGCGCAAGTACTCAATAGCAATCTGATTTCTGAATGACTTTACTGAAGAAATATTCAAATGGAAATAAATCGTATCTAAAAATACCAATCGAGCTTTACGCGATACAAACGCTGACAAAACTACTGTATTGCTCAGTCACCTAAGAAACAACTATACTTTTATTGTAGGATACTGCTGGTAGCCCTACACATAGCTCTTATCTGTAGTACAACCTTGCTTTGATCAGGTGCAGTGACGTAACTAGAGATTTGAACCAGGAGGAAACTTAGCTGAAGGGAGCCCACTGGCCAACACTCAGAAAATAGTTGAGAAACAATAGCAAATCTGATATTGAACGGCTGTACAAAAACTTGAATATGCCGGAAAACACTCCTAAAAACGCAAAAAAACAACTATCTACCGATATCAAAAGTATAGTAAATACCAAAATACAAGCTAGGTAGGGGCCCGGTTTTTACATTTAGCTTGACAGGAGGGGGGAAGATTCGCACCGCTACCACCCGTCAGTTGCGCCACTGATCAGGTGCATTTCAAACATGAACAGCCACAATTTCTTTTGATGGAGTCACACATAACAATCGGTACGCTTCAGCAAACGCAGCCAGCGTGCTGTGAGTATATCGACACAATAGTAGGCATGCGGCTTGACCAACCATCATGTTGAGGTTCGCGGGAACTCGTTGGAATACTCTGGCGTGATCACCACGAAAGTTGAATAAAACTAACTTTCGTTAATAATAATTAAGACATAACTTTTTGAGAAAGTTTAATCTAAATGATCATGTACCGACCATTGACAATGCGTACCACAGTTTGTTGCAGGCCCCCTTGGCTCTTGAGGCCCTAGGCTTAAGCCTATAGGTAAATCCGGCACTGGGCAACAGCCTTTCACACGGCTGTGGTTGCCACATCAAAAAACGAAAGGGAAACTAGTGACGCATGAATAAATCAGCTACTTCAAGCAAGTTGAAATGGGACAATTTGTAAATTTGGCTCAGAAAATCAATGAGAAGTCCATAATTACCTTTCAAGCCCCTTTTTTGATTTTCCCTTGATCATACGTTCTGGAAAAAGTGATGTCACGATCCCTTTTGAGTGGGTGTGGGCTGCACAACACCTAGGGTATACGCCCTGTCACACCCAGGTGAAACTTTCGAATTTCGATCCCAATATCCGAAACAAGAGACCAAAAGCTTTTTTAATGCGCATAGGACTCATCAAATATTTAAGACAACTGAGTGAGAACCGATGGTTGAAAGCAACCTTGCTATCACAGTTTGTCAGCGTTGGTTTGTAAAGTAAAATAGTTACTTTCACTAGACAATTTGCCTTTCCGATGTACTTGTTACGAGGCAGCAAACAGCTGTGGTAACTTTTTAAAGCGTTTGTGATTGTTCGCTTGCACTATTAACTCAATTACAAAAGTAAATTTGCGGCAATGACGTTTTGCTTTACTTTTTGTTGCGATTTATGGCAGCAAGAGATGAGCTAAAACTTCGATAGTTCTCAGGATTTCTAAATCATACGAGCTGTTAACTTACTCTCAACCAGGTTAGACCAGTGGCTCTCAACCTTTTTTGGGCCCATCTTTAAAAAATATCGGATGGACCACTTTGCCATGCTGACACCTCATGAACAACTAGTCGAAACTGTATTACACATAGGTCAGTTAGCTCATGGGCATGTTCAGTTTTAGGGTTTGTGGAACTCTGTGGACCACCTGGAGAATCACTGGGTTAGACAGTTTGAACAAGACTTCGGACCTGAAATTTACGCCTGTTTTAACACACTGCATGCTTTATTCAAATAAAATGCGGAGAAATTCGTGTTTTCGACCTGCTGTTGTACCTAACAAATTCCTCATGTTGAAAACGGTTTCATACCTGAGGTATATCCTGTAAAATACGCAGAAATTTTAAACGTTACATTGAGCAACATCAACGCTTTTCAGCAAAACAGCATGTCGTCGAAAGTTCGGCAGTGGACGTAATTATCTCAGATCTACTCTTGGAATTTGTCAAAAATGACCAATGGAGATTTCATTTACTTTTCAGTCAGTTGCCTCACTTGTGTCCTGCAAAAATTATCAGGTAAAACAGAATAGATTATTTCCATTTTTGCAGGTTAGTTATCAACATTGCTTGTTCCATGTAATCAACTTTTCTAACCTAGTTGGCACGTGCAACCACTGTGGGATTTCACCAGTGGAAGAATGTTTCTGCAGCAAGCAAAAACTTTTGCATCAAACACGACACTTTTAGGCCAATACTGTCTAACGAGCCATTTTTTGCTGCACAACGTCTACGTCAACAACTAAACCGGGCATAACAGTACACCAAGAACTTGTATCACATGCGATTCGGTGTTCACCAACGAAAGACACTACATGGACCAATGTCAAAACTTGTATCACATGAACCGAATGTTACCTTGACGACAACTTCATAATCAGGACATGACATCACCACGCGTCCTGCAGCAATTGACGTATCCATTAATCTGAGAGCTACAGCACTACCGATCGGATCTCTCGCAGGCAGATTTGACACCGAAAAAGACACTTTGTGAGGAAACAAAACACTTCGCATTTCCACCGAAATTAGCATTTTGCTTGCTACTTGAATGGATAATGACACGCTCGAACATGAACACAGGTTGCATGCTTATCGACGGTTGACTTTCACAAACTCGCCCAAGTTAAAAAATTAATGGAACCATGTTCTTGGCGACCCCAAACATTGCTGACTGACAGGTTTCAAGATCGACAACGTTTCTCTCAACGAACTTTTCGTTTCGCCGTTGCCGGCGTATAGGACACTGCTCACGAGTTTTAGCCGAAGGTGTATTGGATTAATAGTTCACTGAAACGAGCATTGCAGCTGGAGGTGTTTGTAACATAACACGATGACCTACTGCCACTCCACTTGTGCTTGGCAAAAAATCTCATCCGATGTGATTTGTCTGTTGGCGCTCACGAAAATGAATCAACACAAAGAAAACAAGACATTTTGAACTTCACCGCTCACGATTTAAACAAATGAGAGCTACGCGCTCCGGGACAAGTAATTCACGACCAATAGCCGCCGATGGAATCTCGGCGGTCCCTGATTTCTCCGGCTGTGAAGCAGCATTCGCGCGACGACGAACACACATTCCAATGTGACGTGTATACTTGCAACCGCCTCCGTGACGTACGTGCACGACACCCCAACAATAGCTGCAAATAATTGCGCCATGATCCTTTAGCCTACGGTCTCCTAGAAAGAGGCATTGTTTAGCCCAGGGGTGGGGAACCTGCGGCCCGCGCGAGCATTTGATATCAGATATTGCGTTACCCAAGTTAGAGTGAAACACCGCTTCACAACGAAGCTCTATGATAAGCAGGTACTGGGGTAGTTAGTCAAAAGAAGTCACTCTTCCTCATGTTTAGATAAAGGTAGAATTTAGGATAAAATTAGTTGATTTTGCGGCTCGCCAGCGATGATGCACAATTCATGCGGTCCGAGGTTGTAGAGGTTCCCTGCCCCTGGTTTAGCCTCACGTAAAATTTTAACGGTGGCAGCATAATTAATTGCAGTAAAACATGACATGCCGAAGAAGGCGCATATGAATTTAAAGTAAATGTTTTTCACTTGTTATATCAACGCATGAGATAATGCTTGAAGACAGGATGAGAAACTCTCAATAATCTAATGGACCAACGCGCCAAATGTAAGGTGAGATACCAGGCAAGAAACTACCTAAGCGGAACATGGGCATGACATATCACAATTTGCACTCTTCCACACGCACTTTGCCGAGTAGTAACGCAACAGGCATGACTTAGTCGTACAAGGAGGAAAGTCGCAGAGGTGGCCGGAGTCACATTTTCAGACTCCGCCTCCGCTCCTGTTTAAAATTTTTAAATCGGGATCCGGACATTATTTAAATTTGAGAATCCGACTCCTGCTACCGTCGATGCAACCGAAATTCAGCAATGTTTTTACTTAAGAATGACATGTATACACAGACTCAAAATAAGTGACTCCGGATCCGGGTCCGTTTTTTCCAAATTTTTTATTCTGGCTCCGAAAGAAAAACGCAGAATCCTGCCGGAGTCGACTCCAGATTCATGGCCTCCTCTGGGACCTTGCCCTCCCGCCGCAGGTACGGTGAAATATTGGACAAAATTTTGCTGAGAAAAATAGAAAGAATTTTCAATTTCGGTTAAAATTGCTGGAAGTTGGGAAGAGGTATAACAATTAAATCTTTTATTCATACGAACATTTTCACAACTCTTGGAAAAAAAGTGAAGCAAAACTGGAAAAGTGCAAAAAGATTTTGTCCTTCCAAGCGAATAGGCTCCCGTGCGGCTGTGTCACGTGAAACTACAAAAACGCCACGTTTTGTCTGTTTCACAGTACTTTCATACTAAGCTCTGCACGTACGTATGAGCCGCCAATGGAAGCGTTCGGAACTTAGGAAAAGCGATGACAAACAGTGTACAACGCAATCGACGATATGGCAAAAAAACTACAACAAACGAAAGTCTATTTCTAACAAAACACTAATCTGCCTTTCAAGCAAGCGAGGCCAACTTCTTTTCACTAATCGCTGTGACCTTTTCTGGCTTGTCAAGGAAACTTTTAATCAAAGTAACACCTTCTGCAACGCAAAACGGTCAAACTGTAGTGTTTTCATCGATCCCAGTCACTGTCGGTGCGTTTGCCACCCGCTGCTTTACCGACCCACCACCACCATCGGCGGGGGAAGATTTTGTGGGAGTGTCAAGATTGCGGTCGTAGCAACTGTCGTTAGCATCTTCATCCGCGTGCGCCGCCGAACCACCGTCCGTGGCCACGAAGTGATCGACTGACGGAGCCCGCATTGATCTCTGCCTGAAATGGAAGTTCGACGCCATTGTTTATTTTCTATTGGTGAGCAGCACTATTTTTGCTAAAACCCGACCTTGCCTACATGCAAAAAATACGCGATGTGCACCAATGGAACTTAACGGCCCCAAAACAATTGCCAATGGCATTTGGCCGTTGCAACATCGTGTTGCTGCCCACTGATGCGGACATGAAGTCGTAAAAGCCGCATTAGTTGCCATGGGTCGAGTAGTATCTCCAGATTCGTAAAGTCGTTTATTACCAAAGATAACATTGAGGCAAGCAATACTTGTTTACCAAATGCAAGATGCCNCCTACTAGATATAAGTGGAGTCACATTTTGTAGACTCTGACTCTTGTTCCGAAAAATTTGAANACATTAACTCCGACTCCTGTTACTACCCAGCAATAATCCAAGTAACTCATATCAAAGGTACATCTTTTACGTACCATGGGTTCAAAAATATAGTTCATAAAACTTTTTGGAAAGTTCTGCAGTAGGCCCTGAAACTGCTGATCAACTTTTGGCTGAGAACAAGCTCCTGACAGTATAACATCCATTTGTTCTTTCAACACACAACAAATATCTGATTTCAGAAAAAGGATCTCAAACACGCGGCCCTCGTGTGGCCCGCGAGGGCATTTTGTGCGTCCCGCGATGTTTTTTGGGAAGATACAAATATTTAATATTTGAGATATTTAGTTTATTCACCGGTGTTTGAAAGTGCTCCACTAGCTAGCAAGTCAACAAGCATCTCTTTTAAACGAACGTAGAGAAGGCTAGAGACGATTTCCCTGTGACTCTCGATACCTTTTGCAGGAAATAAGATGTGAAAGCTGTTTTAGAAGGTTCAGGTACAGCCATTGTTGCGTCAGCGTCATAATACAACCCTTGGGTTACTTTGTAAGACCTCATTTGGCCCTCGGAGCAATTTGAGTTTGAGACGCCTGTTTTAGAATGTGCATGTCACCAGGCTTTTTTTGGTCTAACCCACAAAGGTAGCTTAAGGGTAAAGTGTATACACAAGCAACGCTAACAAATTTACAAGAAAAAACAATATATCTACAATATTTAGCGTTTAAGTTTTCATAGAAATAAACTGATAAATTTCATTGTGATGGTGTTTTCCAAAACGGCCACCGAAAATAATTTGCTAAAAAGTCAATGCGTAATTCTTTGTTCATGTCAGTTTTTTACACAAATACAACAATTGTCGAAACCGACACTGAGAGATCCTTACTTTCTTTTCAGCTTACAGTGAAAAGTAACCGTCGACTCTCAATGAAATGCTTAGAAAGCTTTTTGATTGTGAAGTAAATGTTTAAAAAAAAAACGCAATTCAGCTGACTATTTTGCATCTTGGTGTCCCAAATCGCTAACTTTTAATCAAAAAACATCACCCAATGAAGCACACCAACCAGCAGCAAAAAGATTGGCAACACGAGAGTAACCTTAAACAATAACACCTTCAACTACACGACGCTAACTAAAGACAAGCTTGTTTGCTTTATCAACTCGCACACCACTCTCAATGCTACTCAAAATTTCGGCACTAAATTGTAGCAGAAGGTGCAATAAACAAGCACAGGCACCAAGCTCAACACTTGAAAAAAACAACAAACTGTTGAAACATTAGTTTTAACTTTCAGTCATAAATCAGATACCTGACAATTAATGTAATTGATCTTTTAGTTTAAGTCTTTACAAATTTCCAAAGTCAGCCACTCATCACGTGCTTTACGAACATTGATTACTACTTTGACCACGTGCACACACACGTGGTCAAAGTAGTAATCAATGTTCATAAAGCACGCTATTACTGCGCTATACTAAACCATGAACATAAACAGAAAAGTAAAACCTAACCAAAAAACTATACATGATGAACACTGCACATAACTTACTATCGCTTCCATAAAATCACATTTACCTCAGCACAAACTGAACGCAACGTAGCCAGGAAACAATTACTTGCTACGTTTAGGTTACATCCAACACGGCAAGTCGCTAATATTGTTCACGATAGCTCCGAAATGGGTACAGCGGTTGGCTATGGCAAGTGGAGACAAGACTGAATCTGCAGAATGCAGACAAATTTCTGTAAGTGTACATCACTTTCAACATGTCAAATCCTATCACTATCTGTTATTTGGGCACATTGCATCTTCATAGTCTGTGCTGTTCACCATTTTGTCGTATGTCCTGTGCTTTTGGTGCACTTGACATCAGGCCTTATTGTCACAATTGCTGCATTGCTTTCTCTATTCCTAAACTGATTGTCACTCATATTTTCGCATACGCACTACCCTCACTTCTTCATCTGTTTATTTCTTCGCTCTTCGTGCATTGTTGATTCTTTTTTTTTGTGTTATTTTGAGGTGTTTCACCTTTTCATGCATTTGAAATGAAGAAAAAACCTGAAATCCTGACACTTGCCATCACAAAAAAGTACCTGCAACGACGTAGGAGTTCATTACAGTTAGACCTCGTTTATCCGAACCCCGAACAACCGGGGAATCCCCGCTATCCGACACAAAACTGGTAGGAACGGGTTTCTCCCAACGCATTTCACCTCTTGAATCCGGAAACCTCGCTGTCCGACTCCAACACGGAAATTTAGGAACGGAGATGTCAAACCAATAGGAAAAAACCGCTAAACCGGATTACGCCAACTATTATTTAGTTATTTATTAAACTACAATGGAAGTGTGGAAGTCAATTTCTACGCACAATGAATGTGACAGTGGCATTGTTTCAGAGCCATATTCCAGAAGATTTAATTACTACAAGTACAGTAAAATAGAACAGTCTGAAGACGGCTCCAGTAAGACTTCGTCGATTTAAGATCTGTTTGAGTTTTGAGAAAGTGTATTACAGCATCAACCACTGACAGTTCGCTCAAGTTTTGTGTTCCCTTTTGAGCCTCCGCTTAGGTGAGTTCTACTGTACTGCACATCGTCGCCTTTGTTTACATTGTTGGCATTTGCTCCGGAAAGCATTTCGCTCTTTATACTTTTGATTCCGATTATCTGGATACCTCGCTGAAAAGTAGTCCGATAAAAGAGGTCTGACTAAATTCTGCTTAACATAACCCAATGCTAGGCTATACAGTTTAACTGTAGAAATAAGTCTCTAAAATTTTTCGTCAAAAGCAAGTCATTTCACTACAAAATATGAATAGAATAAGATTAAAGCTTTTTAGACTCACAACCTAGCTAGATGCATGACTGTGAATTGTGGTTAAAGCAGTAACTGCCGGCTGGATCAAATCCATATGATGATCATAATACTGGATATTTATTAACCTTTTTGTTGAAGTGTTATTCTGTATTGCTTAACTGAGCCAACTCCAAAACAAGCCGTGCAGAGTATGATAGTGGTTACAGTATACTTCACATGCAGAATGTGTTAACGAAGTGGCTGTAACAAAATATGTTCATTGAAGTGAAAATGTTCACGGCCTATTGGCATTTTATTTAACTTAAGAGCAGAATCTCTAAGCGTATCATCATTAACGGCGAATTGCTCGTTGCTCCTTATAGTGTCACAGAATAGTTATATAAGACAGCGCTAAAGTTGGTCAGAAAACACGTTTCAAAAAATCCATTCTCTCTGACAACATCACTACAGCAAATTTAGAAGTCCGTTTAAAAAATCTGGGTGGCTCCTGAACAGACCTCAGCGTTGACTCCGGTTCCGAGTAGAAGTTAAAACTTTGACTCCGGCGTATAATGCAAGTCCCGGCAGGATTCACTCCAGCGCTCCTGCTCTGTGATCATCTCTGCCACCTACCGGCCAAGCAACGATACGTTCGGATTATGCCGATACTTTTAATTCACAAACAGGCGGTGCTTTGCAAGTTGTGCATCCTGGATCTTTATCTTAGACTTAATTGCTGTAGCTGAAACGTAACAATATTATTAACTATAATTTTATCCGAAACTTGTAACAGAGGTCTGCACCAGGTTACAAATATTTTTAACATTAAAACCTGGGCTGTAGCTTGAATCTTCAGCCAGAAGCCCATGTTACAAAAAGTACTGAATGAGTCGCATCAACTAAAGTATTTGCGTTTAGTCACAAATATAGAAATTTCAAATCAACTCGAGTGAACTGGGCTTAAAATAAAGGATTGAGCGGCTCCAGTGAAAGCTGCTTTGCCACAAGACAGGTTTGACTGAACCACACACAGTCGGTCGTACATGCGTTCGCCATGTAAGCCGAATGGATATGAAGACTCTCCGAAACTTTTTAAGATAGAAGCCGAATCTGTACGTCCTGGTTTCTGTCGTACCTTGCCGGTGTCGTCACCAAATGTTCCAGCGTTCTGGACCTCTGCTCATCGGGCTGACGTTTGGCGCGGGGAGACTGGTCGCCAGTGTCACCGCACTCGTCCTTATCTTTGTCCTTGTCCTTTTCGACAGGCCTGACGTGCGACACGAGTATCGTTTTGTTTCCGCGCTGTTCGAAAGGGTCGACCACGGAAAGGTGCTGCGTGCTCGCCAGTTTGCCGCACGACGCCTGCGCCACGTCCTCGCTGATGAAGCGGCACGCTTGACCGACGATTAAGATGCTGTTGAAGATCTTGTACAAAACGAGTCTGCGGATGGAATATGAAAAGTGGCCAGTGATTGACGTGCAAAAACAAATGGTTCCTTGCCCACGGCGAAAATGATAAAAACACAACTTCCAGAAACAGGAAAAACAAAGCAATATTTTTGGACTCCTTGCGACTGTCGCAGCATGGCAAGGAAACGCCCTCTGACGTAAATCCAAAACACGCACTGAGTCAAAACCATTTTCGGTGTTGAATCATTTAAATCAAAGGCGCTTGTGGCAACTACCGTACATTAAGGCAAAAGGAGCGCTACTCCTCAGCTACAAGCGCATATCACCACACAGAAACGTTACGTCCCATATTTCACAGACATAACGTAATTGCTGGAAATTAAAATCTCTCGGTTTGCTGTTGAGCCTGCCCCGTTCTGGATTCTATTTGAATAAGGGCTGAAGAAGCGTAAGTGACACGAATCGATTTCCCAGTAAAACACTTTGAGCAGATTTAGTTGTGTCGCGCTTGTGGTTTCTTGTAACTGCTGGAAGTGCAGAAAAATAGAATTCACAAAAGACGACACGCACGAAACACGTTATTTCTTTTATGACAATTAGTATAACCAGTAAGGGCACAGCAATAGCGCAGTACTTAAAAACACACTTGCAAAATGATTTCCTTTCCATCGCAATAAATTCCAATGAAAGCCACAAGAAATTAACAAACGTTAAGATCTGGATAAAGTTTAGTTTTTTGTACAAATGCAAAAATTCTCCTTGGAAATCAACTATTTCAATGAAGAGTAACGAACAAAAACAATGGGTTGTCAACTGGTTGAAACTTACACTAAATATCCCATGAGAAGCACGACAACTCCAGTGCTGCCGTTAAGTTCAACGGATATCCTGGTAACATGAAAAATCTGCAAGTGTAAATATTAACATTAAATTGCTGTAAAAGATAACACCGTCGTGCCTTCAGAAAAATTTATGAACAAACCAAGCAGGGCCAAACGTAACAGACCACGCCTTACGAAAAAAGCACATCTAGCAAGACACCGTGTTTTGATGATGGAGCGGCAAGAGTTTTTAAACCGGAGTAAATTGGATTCGACTTGCGCTGGGACCACGCCGAGGGCGAAATAACTTATTTCAGTATCTGTTTATTTGGGAGCAACTATTAACAAACCTCAAATCATGCCACAGAAAACAAGCCACATACGAACAGCATTCATTTTGTTCCCAGGACATTTGAAATAACCATACGGTTTTCTAGTCAGGTGCCCTTAAACACCCTCGACAAGGAAAACTGCAAACACTTATCAAAGAAGATTAGGGATACACTATTTTAAAACAAATCTGAAAACATTTACTTACTAAAACAGCAAGAGGCAATGGAATAAATCCCAGGCGTCTGGATACGACGTCTGAATGATTAGAAATCGACCCAGTTTGTCGACTAGCAGCAACGTCATAAGCAAAGGTTGCGCGATATTCTTGATACGATTCTATCGGGATATGATTGAACTTGAGCACGAAAGCGTGCTTGAACCAATCAACTGGCAATTAGTAAAAAGGCATAATTAGTTATTTTGCACACGAAAAAAGAGTGGTGGAGTGCTGTTAACTTCAGCCTATTTAGCTTGCTGCAGTACACTTTTGAGTTTTTTCAGTGGGAAAAATAATGATAAATGCAAAAAATCACTTAGTATCCACCATGAGTTAAATGTCTTACACTAGTCAAAGATTGTCATTTGAACCTAACAGTGTCTTTCATGCAACTTAACATACAATCTGGATGGCGTCAATGAAACTTAGTGTTATTGTACCCCATGCAATTACCAAACAACCGCAGATACGTATTAAACAGTTGGGTGTTGCAAATCAGCCAAGGAAACCTGTGAAACTCGGGTCTTTTGACCGCCAGTGCAATATTCACCAAAGGAGCAGCTCACCAACGCATTCGGAGCATAATAAATACATCATGTTGGGGAGCAACTCCATAAAATGTTCATAGTTCCAGAAGTACTGCTGCATGTTGCGTAGCAGAAGGATCATCATAAGCGTCAAATAATGAAACCGCTCTCTAATATCCGAACATGAAATCTAAAAAGAAAAACCGTTAACGTTTCAAGCATACCAGCGAAGTAGAAGCTGAAAGCAATAATAGGAGTGCAGGGTTGTGTCATAAACGCTAAATACCAGTGCGTGCCTACTTTTTCGCAACAATTACAAATTTTTTAGGCTGTTGTTTCTTGAAATAATTTCAAAAACAATTTTTTTGTTAAGATAACCCGCAGAAAGCACAACGCAATTCAATCCGGAAGTCAGCGAGGACTGTTTTGCAATACAGCTAGAACAGGGTTCCCACACATTTAAAAAAAATCATTTTCCATACTTTTTCAATACTAAATTAAAAAAGTTCAATGCCATTACTTTTCTTCATTTTTTGAAATTCTTAACCATGAAACTCAATTTCGCACATTGCATAAGTAGTGTACTGCTTTGCTTTCAGTAAAATTCTGCTCAGACACTTCTGATTTCTTTTTCATTTGGAATTTCCATACTTTTTCAATACCTAATGTACATTTTGACCAAATACAATGCTTAAGATCTTAAACCAATTTTGAAATTCAATACTTTTTTTCAATACCGCGTGGGAACCCTGCTAGAAGAAACTTCTGGGGCCATTAAAACCTTTCGGAACTAATAGCAGATCATGGGGCTTACTCATTTTGGCCTCCACCTCGGGGTAGAAGCAGTGATCAAAACGGAAGCAGGGGAGAGATTATCCAGGTTAAGTTTTCGAAAAGTTGATTGGTCCGTTAATGTGAGTTTTCGGACTTTTGCTGTCAATGTTTTTGCTCTCAAATTATTTTACCTCTTGGCACAAAGAAAATCTTCAATCACACTGCATTCATGTTCTCTATTTATCATACAACCCCATTCAGGTTTAACGCATAGAACATTAGTTTAAAATAATAGCATGGTCACAAAATCATAGAAACATTGAAAATGAGACCGAAAAAGTAGAGAGCTCGATTTTCACTTAAAATTTTTGGCCAGATTGGTGATATTTTACGGTAATTCATCTTTGCAAAAGTCATTTCAAGGGGATAGTACTCATAAGCTGGGCATTTGTATGAACAGATGTAAGCTCATGAATGTTTAGAGTATATGAAAAATAGCACATCAAGTATTCATCAAGGCATTGTGCAACCACTACCTGGAAACATCTCACCTGAAAAAGATTGTTTTTGTCAAATTTTTTAAAAACTGTCCCTTTTATTTCAACGAAGTTGTTGGCCATCATCACAGTGAGTAAAACTTTGTTATGAGAATTAAAAGCCACGTTGAGTGTCGTTGCTTGAAATAACACCAATGTTGCATGCATGACTGCATATCCGATTTGTTAAGAGAAAGCAGGCAACAAAAGAGTATTTCATGGAGTAAACTTTGAAATCAACACACATTTCTACAGAGCCGTGAGTAAAACATGTAAATATTTCTATTAAGAAAGTTCACAAGTAGTAATAAATACTAAAACAAGTAAATTTTTCTATTAACAAAGTTCACTAGTGGTAACAAGTACAGGGTTGTGTGGTGTGGCTGGATAAAACAAGGTCAAAGAGGAAACGAAGTGGCAATCCTTCATCGAAAAATGAAACACAGTTATGTTAAGCTTGCAAGAAATCCAGGTTACCAGTGACACCTGTTTTCTCTGTGGCTGCCTTACGTGTACTTAGGTAATATATACCGTCTGCGAAGCCAGTCGATACTTCATGGAATACGTGCACATGTTTAAAACATATTGAAGCTCAGACAGCGGCAAGATCCCTACTTTTTGAGCAAACATTTTTAGATGTCTTGCCACTTGACTTGTTGATCAGATGCAGCAATTCACATCAATAGAATGTTGGAAGGCTGTGTACAAACCCACCCTTGTTCTACCGTATTTAGAAAGTCCATAACAAAATTTCAATAACATTTACCGCTGAACTCGTTGGGGCCTGGGCACAACACAATGTACTTATCCAGAACTCGATAAACAGACAGGTCATTCGGACTTTGACCTGGAGCTTGGAGCGTAGCGAAGGTATTCAAGGGGTTTTGTTACGAACAAAATTTTGCTAGCTTTTGATAATAGCGACTTCATCCGGAATGGGACAGTTCGGCGATAATCAGTTAATAAGAATGCATCTGAATGCAAACGAGCCTTGCATTGCTGATCTTTTCACTCGTTCAAGTGTGCTTTCAGGGAAGTTAACACAAGGCGCATGTGTGACCGCAACACAGAAAGCACAACCCGGTCGTTTGAAAGTTCCATATCAACGCGCAGCTCGAATGTGCTCCGGCCTGGTTCATTTCCACTGAGCTCTCCTTACGTCATAGCTCACTTAGAGCGCGCTTGCTAGCACGGCCGTGTAAACGGACCTAATGATTTACGCGCATGTTGTTCAGCCGTGACTACGATCTCTTGGTTCGAAATCACAAAAAAACTAATAACAGAATACGGACGTGGTTACAATCTTTAGTAAATTTTGTAGCATATGTCAAAGCACATCAGAATCTCACCAATAGTTGAAAGAACAGGGATGCGGTTTCAATAAATATATGGTTTATACGGTCATTTAGGGCAAGCAATGATTCTTGACAAAAGCTTTTGTAAATTTCTACAGTAAATCTTAAATACTGAGGCGTTAAGCACCAATACATTCTAATAAACAGCACACAATAGTTGCATTGCCTGCACTCATAGCTCTTGGCAGCAAAGGATACAAACATAAATTACAGCCAAAATCAGATGCAGCACAAGCTTGAAAGTTTCTCGTTTCTTCTTTGATTCCGTTGCGGTCAAAAACAAAGCGTCCAAAATATCTTGACCAAACGAAGAGAACAATCTGTCGGCCACCTTAACGACATTGGACATGGTCGGTACAAAACAAGTTAATGAATAAAACTTTACAAAACTTTGGCTCTCACCTCAAGCATGTTGTAAATGATGTAAAGTTTTATCAAAGTCTGTGCTCGGACAAGGTGATATATGATTGAGGTGTCGATGTAAGACATAAAGTACACGCACGAAACGAAAATAATTCCTTTCAACAAATCGCAGCTCTGTGCCGGATCTAACAGTGATCTCCTGCAGCAACAGCAATGAACAGCTTGATAACCAGCAAACGGCTCTATTCGTTACGATAATTATTATTTTCGCAAGACATGCAATCTCAAGAGGGCTACATCAATGGAATTTTGTTGTATAACATTTTCACGCCCACACGCAACGCAGTAGACTTAAGCGTGCGTGGAAGTAGCACGGAACATACAAATACATGAAAGAACACGAAGATATATGATATGTGGCTGTAACAGAAAAGAATGAATGACGCTAACACGATTACTTTGATGAAGCATTACGCATAGATATGTAGCACCAGTGAGCACACGCATTGATGGCGCCCACGGTTGCTATAATGTGTAGCATCGCTGCATAGTGCTGCGATGACTTCCAAGTAGACCGACTGATAAAATGCATCATGGGGTTGGGAGGCTCCGAAGGACCAGGGGTCATTTGGTTTCCTGCAGGCTTTACCAGTCGCAATTTCATGTGTTCGAACTTCTAACATTTCATTGCGCGATTTGAAACAACCGATATTGGCTGTAGATGACATGAAGCTGTTCTTCCTCAGACAATAATTCCATATTGTACTCGTAAATTTCAATGGAATTTGCATTAACATGTTTATTTGTGATTTACACACATTTTTTAGAAATATTTTACTGAGAGCTTGTTTGATGTTAGCCCACCAACTAATTTTGCCATTTCACGGTTAACCGAGTTTTGTAATTTTTACAAATTATTGTCACTCTCCTTAAACTGTATCATCAGCAAAAAGTACGGTTTTCATAAGATTTGAATTGGGTGGTAAGTCCTTTATAAATAGCAAATAGAACAATGGGTGTAAAATCCAACCTTGGGGACCCCAGTAACAATTGTTTTTATACATGAATGTAAATTTACATGAACGTAAACATCTGCGTTAATCAATTGTCAGCGTTAATATCGAAGTTATCAGAACGCTTGATGGCGTCAGGATAAAATTCAGAAAATTAGCGGATATAGTTAAATTTTTAGCGCTAAGTCGTGATTTCAAGCAGTAAGAATATTGAAGATATAGAAGATGAATCGCTCCGGTAAGCATATTTGGTTTGCAACCAAGCTAGTAACTTGCAATTACTGTAGATAGTCCTTTATTTGTCATGGGACCAACTTTGTCTTGAGGATGAATGGGTGCAAAGGACAGCTTAACGCGCGATGTTGCCAATGACCATCTACCACTGCAGTTCACCATATGAAGCCAGCCAAGGGGCATACGTCAATGGAGGTGATCGCCCTCCGACCACTCGTGACACCCAGGAGGTACGAAGACGAAGAGAGTATACTAAATTATCTTTTTTTATTCACAGGCCAGGAAACTTCCGGCTGCGCTTGACTGTCGTTGCAATAGCAGCACGTTTTTCCAACGTCGCACAAGATGTACGAAATCCATGCGCACAAGCAACCACAAGTCATATAATGACAATATGTTTAACAATAGCCTAATCCCAGCCCACATTTCCTCTCGAAAGAGTGCCGGGGGCAGAAGCCTGAAGGGATTTTGCAAAACATCATGGTGGTAAACAGCCTTTGATGGTTCAGAAGGCTCCACACCAAGGCGAGACCTTGCCAGGTCATGATGTTGATAAACTTGCCTCTTGGTCGTTTTTGCACAGACTCATTGGTAAATCTTTTGATTTTTTAAAATTAAAAATCATACACCCCTGTAATCTGTAGAACCCTGCCACATAAACCTTGCTTGGGGCATTCTGATCATATAGCCAAACCATTGCTGCTTGGATCTCTTTATTCGGAGCAGTGTCTTGAAATTTAAGATTGTACGAATTTCACTTATACCGTAAACTTTTCGTGGAATTCTCTCCGCCACCACCAGCGAGTAGCGACCAAACTGTTTCGGTCACTACTCAAGATTCATTGCCATGGTTTGGTGACTTTTCATCACGCTACATTTAATCACTAAATAGTTGAACATGTAGAGAATTAATCAATTACCTGGGTTGGTGACATTTAATCACGTTACAATGAATCATTGACATTTTAATCACTGGATAGTTTGCAAAATGGTGTTAGTTGCATCTGCATATCTTTTTCAAGTCCTTTCATAGGGTGATACATTTAAAAAGTGAATGTTGTCAGCTAGTATAAAAAAAACTTCAACAACGTCGGATGAAGGAAACATAGCTAAAGCAGGTAAGCACCGAATAGCCAATCTTAAACTGTTATTCTTTTTGCAGTCTTCTTTCATACCAATTTCGTTAACTTTTCGCAATACCACTTTGTGTCAAATGAAAATAGCAATCCGTAACTGCTGCACTTCGAAATGCTGATCTACAAGCATTCATCGCTACACCCTCAAAGTCTAGCAGTATTCTCTCAGGAGTAGCCAGAATAATCATTCTTTTTACTTCATTCAACATGCGATCATACACTACTTGAATTTGTTCTGTGTAAGGCAGCAAACAACGGCAGGATTATGCCACGAGCGAGTTTGAAATGTATTGTATACAATTGAGAAGATATGCATTGTGCCCAAACGTGCGTGTTGATCAGTCTAGTGATAAAGTCTAACTAAGAGATTAAATGTCTGGGTGTGTAATTGTCTGCGTGAGTAACTATCTAGTGATTGCCTGCGTGATGAAATGACGCATGATGAAATGTCTGTACACCCATTGCCATAGTTCAGGATCAGAACAACGACCGATTTGAAAACACAGCTCTTCGGCATTTGAAAGCCCCTGGATTGCAGGATTTGCGCTTCTGATCGTCTACAGTCAATCTCTTTGCTGTGTTATACGTCCTAGACAGAAAAATCACCAAGCACTACTTAACGGGCTCAGACTTATGGTTACAAGTCAGTAAAATCCTTCTTGGAAAGGTTGCACTTCCGCTTCCCAACAAAAAATCATCTACATCAATGGCAGTCCGACTATGAAGCAATAAAACCTTCGCACAACAAAAGACGCTGTTTGGGTCAAAAGACCAACTCCTGCTTATCGCAACATCACCAGTGTAAAAGGACAGCAGCAATGAGGAAAAAAGACATCGCATCACAATAAAAGTCCACTGAAAGTTGTTTTGCAGTGAAATCGTATTTTGATTAACTTAAAATAGTTCGGCTTACCTCCACAAACAACAGCAAGGGTAAGTGAGAAGCTTAAATAAGGCAAACATAATTCTTAATGGCAAGAAAGTAAAAACATATAGGAAGACGTCGGTACACAACAGCATTCCATATATCATCATCTGTAAAACACACAAACAGCAAAAATTTGCATCCGCAATGCCAGCACATTTACTGAAATCTCAAATTTTGGACATACAGCAAGACTGCACGGCAAATGCTAAACAAAGGCATACTAAGGGATAAACCGAGTAACTATCCATAAAGGATAATTCACTAAAATATTGATCTTGAAAAAACGCAGCATTACACCAATTAATTGCAAATTTTGGATTAGCAACCAGCATTTGAAGAAAATATGCTGAATTCTGGTTTGTATAGTTGATTTTATTACAAGAGTTGACTTGCACTAATTTGGTAATATCAAACAAATCAATTTGACGCCCAAACTACGGTAAGTATAAAACAACAAGAGCGTTTCAACCAGAAAAATGAGGAAATTTGTATGTAATAGCAATGGTAATTACAACTGGAGTGTCAAGATAGTGCAGTGCAGCCAAAAGAAGGTATCTTGTGGTCCACTCGTGAAAGAAATACAATTTTTTATTTTGGCAATTGAAAGCTCTAAGCTTGCTGGAAGCTTTCGAGGAATCACCAAACGTGAAATACACTTCCTATTAAAAAAATTTTGTTGATTGATTAGACTTCGTCGCCTTTGGAGAGACTAGTTGCTTTCACAGGACAAGTAGGAATTATCATTTTGAGTGATGCAAGCAGTTTCATTACTTTTGTACAATGTTACATGCACCACAGATTTCCAACCTTGATAAAAAGAAAGCAAAACAATGATATATCCAAAATAATAATGAGTATGGAAAGACCAAACATTTCACCAGCTGTTTACAGTTGGCTTCAACATTCTCAGCCCACAACCGCTTCTGTAAAAAGAAATTTTACCATGCTGCTAAAACTTTTTGCCAAGGACAGAAAGTTTGATGTCGAAAATGTATAACGTTACATGACTTAACATTTTTATTCTTGAACCTGCTGAATGTTGCTGTGGATCGTGGAGTCGGCTGCTTATACAGAGGCAAGCGTATCATGTTATGTTGAACATTTTCACTTTATTTACTCAGTGTTCATTTTCATAAAAATCATGATTTAATTATAGTCAGTTCTAAATTAGGCCAGTAAAGTCATGCTTCAAGTTTTTCGGACGATAGAAGTTTGCCCTAGTCATACTATGAATTCTTTCGGTCTCTGGTCAAGCAGCAAATGTTAATGATATTGGAGTCACTTGGGACACACAAGTTAACTATTTCATACATTTCTTAAATGATACCTTCTCGATTTCTCTTGGCTGTTTTAAAAAAGTGTATACACGTTCGCGTCGTTCAGTATAGCGATCATTGTTTGTATCCATGAAATATCCATGAGTCAACTCTAGTGTGACGTATTGGAAAAACGAAAAATCTGCCAGAACAAGGTTGAAACAAATACATTTTGACACAGACATATAAACAATCAGACATCAAAGAAACTACAGATCACTTTATGGAAACTAAGACTAAATAACAATGGTAGAAGTAAAACCAAACATTCTTGCCTCTTTCCTTATCTTTTACTGGAGTTGGTTTCATTGCTTTCAGTACAATATTCAGCTGAACAGTTTATTTCTGAAAAAGATTTTCAACATTATAGCTGGTAGAATTAAAACAGCAATACCAACTTTAAAACAAAAGAAAAGTAACTGATGCACCAAACAAGTGAAATAAATATCTGAAACAAGTATAATGCAGATTTCATGCAGAGCTTAAATACAGGCATCATATTATAAAAAAAAGAATAGCGCTATTAAAACTTAGAAGAGTTCAAATACAACTCCACTCTGATAACACTGCAACTACTTTTATTTTTAGGTATACACATACATAAATCTTTCAAATATAGCAGCATGTTTATTCAAAAATGCAATTTATAATTCAACATGGTACTTGACATTCTGGCATAAAACAGATTTGCACAACAGTTGACAACCAGATTTGTTCATATGACAAAGGAACACTTCACTTTGCTGCTTGCTTTTTGCCAATAAAGACAGTCTTCTGATAAAATGCAACATTACGTCTGATGTACTTACCACTGCCCACACAGAAACATTTTATATCAAAATCTATGAGAAACCATACCAGAAAGACAACAAAGGATGCTTATCCAAAACTGAAATATATACAATATACCTGAAGTACGACCAGCAAACAAATATTGACCCACTTGGCAAATTTGGCTTTCGGGCTTAAATCAGGATTCAAAAATACATGTCATTTCAGGCTGGGTTCGGTTTATGACTCCGGTTCAGGCTTAAAATGAGACCCATTTACAACTCTGGGATGAATGCATGTATTTTTATAAGCCATAATGGTGGTTGTTTCCAATGTGCAAGCATAGCAAAATCTTGATTCACGCATATACTCATGTTAAGGGGTAAACCAATATATCGGCCAGGCCATTATATCAGCCGACATTTGGGTTTTACCGATATATCGGTATCGGCCAACTCAGTAGATGTTGATGAAATGCTGCTATATTCCTCACGCATGTAGACAACTTGTGCAAGAAAGAACAACAAACCAAGTCAAGACAGTTATCTTGCAGCAACGCTAGCAGGTGCATTTTCATAAGCAGACAAGATGAACCATGGAGCACACGTTGGCCATCACAGCCGAAACAAAAGCATCATCATTAATCAGATTAATTAAAAATCATAGCAATATATTGAAATTGCTACAAATTCAAAAATTTTAGCTCATAAATTCTGATTTTTGAAGTTTTTGATAAAAAGGTATATATGGCATAAAACACATTATATTTTTGACAATGAAGCAGAAAACAAGATTTAAAAATATTGGAAAATCGGTTATCGGTGCATGAATGGCCGATATATCGGTATCGGCCAAACAAATCCATATCGGTCGATCCCTACTCAAGTGTTTTTGTTAGGATTAAACTCCAAACAATCTTATATCCTTTCTTGGAATTTTTAGGCCCCAATTAAGTTTACAATCAAGCAACGAAGTTCATTCTTCTGACATTTATTCTTATTTTTTAGCCAACGTTTCACCTGCCTATTAAGTTTAGAATGTTTGGCATCATTGATGTAATTGCTGTTGAGAGCACCATTTTATATGGTTATGATATGTAGATTTACAGATTGTTTTGTAACGTCCAATACCAATTACCTAAAACAAATTGTAATTGAAGCACAAACATTTCTCTTGAGTTTTCACATGTACAACTGTACATGTGTTAACTTCCATGAGTAAAAGATTACAGCCAGTATCTAATAGAAGCCAGATCTGTATCTGTATCTGTATGTAGCCTGGTATCTACTCTGGAAAAACCAATTCAGTACAAATAAGTAGACTAGTAGTGAAAGTGTTTAACCTTTATTGTGGGTTATCAATATGCCAGGAGTGGGCAAACTTGTTCAATAGAGGAGTCATTGGCAGAAAACCAAAAACACCAGCGAGCCGCAAAATCGGTGCATAGCATCAACTACAGTTCTTTAAAGAATGCAAGTTAAAGAAACCTTACGAATTCATGTAAATACATTGATCAATGAAACAAACATTAGATAGGAGGTGACAACTCTCTATCAACTTGAGATACTGCTATTCAGCTACATGAGCCACACAAAACATGTCGGCGAGTCGCAGTTTGCCCACCATTGCAATATACAATTTGTTAGAAGCTTCACATCTTGCAGTCATTTTTCTTTGATGTGGTGTTGAGTTCTTTTATGTATTTTTCATGCTGTGAATGCAGCCTGAGAGTTTTGACTGTCTTTGAAATTGAGTTTTCTTAAGGCTTTTGATGAAATATGAAGCGTTTTTAATATGTGATTGTTGAATGCCGATGACTGTATATAGTCAGAGATGGAGAAACTATTAACTAACACAGGCTACAAAAATTAATTGATTTCATTTAAAATTCTACCTTCATCTTCCAATGGAAAATAAGGAAAGAAAACTATGTCAAGGAGCAAGAGAGACTTCCCTTGACTCATTGTCTACATGTCTGCTTGTCATGAAATTTTGATTTGACATGATGTTGTGTTCGTACTTGGGTAACAAAAATTCTGATGCAGGCCATATCAAATGTTCATGCGGGCTACAAGTTCCTCACCCCTAGTTATACACATGAAACAAATAGCTGTATGTGATTTAATGTTGGATCGAATACATATTATTAGATGTATATAAAAACCTGGCTGCTGTAACATTGAACATTCTAAAACAGCTGGCTTTTTAAACTAAACAAAACTAAACAAAAATAAACTATTTTGCACATTTCGTAGAAACTGCATATGTCTAAGGTCCTGGAAAAAATGTTTCTATTTAAAAAATATTATAAAATTCCAGGTTAATGAATCCAGGCTCTGATTGATAAATCCATAGTCAATTCTATGTGTATGGTATTTGCACAACAGGAAAGGCTTGTTTTGACATAAGTGACTATCATTGAACATATCACCATTCTACATTGCGTTATCTCATGATGTTAGTCATTTAGGTCTAGTTCACCCACAATCTTGGATCAGATGTTTAGTCATTGCAGATGAGGTGTGTTTATAATGTACACTGGACAATAAAAGCATTTAGACATGACAACAGCAGAATAACTTAGTGGCTAAATGATTAAATGGCAAGCAACATCAAGGCCCACTGTTTCGCTGCTAGTCCAAGTGCACTGGTTAACACGTTGGGAGCTGGTTAACGATCTACTTTGAAATCACGCAATTAATCACCTAATTAATTAATTAATTGATTAATTATTTGGTTGTTTTTGGTCGTAACTTTTGAAACAGAAACACCAGATGGCCAATCAAAGGCTCTAAAGACATGTATTATAGCATAGTTTCCAATAAAAACTTGAGTCAAAAAATTGGCTCTTGGCATTTGCACCTAGGGCCTGGTAAACTGGGCCAAAAAGGCCTGAACCTACGCTGCTTATGATGCCACCCACAAAAAAAACAAAACTTTCCAATTTTTTAGGATCCAAACTAGAAGACTTGCCGTATCTTTTGGAGTGTGTGAGCAGCTCTCTAGCTTTATTGGCTGGTGAATTATGGTGGTGCAAAGTGACAGTAAAAAGTGTCGCATGCAGGTCTTAACTTTAGATAAATCAACCCGGCACCTCAGGTGTTAAGAAACTTCAGCCAGTTAAATCGTAAAGGAAAAGTTTTTACCATGAAAAAATCTTGTGAAGATGTTGAGCAGGAAACTGTAGCAGTATGCCTTCAACAAGCCTGTTTTCCATGCGCTGATTACGTGCTTAATAAACTGAGCAAATTAATGTATAAGTACCAAATGTTACTAAGCTGAAAAAACAATAGCAGTTGCTTTAAATGACACAGTATGGCTGTCAAATCACTTTGCCTTACTACCAACACAGTTGAATTGCAGCAACTTCATAGAAAAAAAACTATACTGAAATTTTCTTATTTCCAAACAAGCATCAGTTTATATCTAGGTAAACAGTTTATATGTTAATGTTATGAAAATATTTGACTAAGCACAATAGTCATTTTTGTGCTTTGCCAACACAAGATAAAATCTAGAACTTTTTTTAAACCCAAATAAAACCACCAGCTCTGATCACAAATACACAAAATGTGATGCAAGAAGTATGATGTATAAAAGGCAATTTACCATCTACTTCACCATAATGCATAATTTCACAATTGAGAGACATACCTAGTTTCCAGAAAAAATATTGTTGCAATACAGAAGATTCAAAAGTTCATCACACAAACTAGTACTGTAGTAGCGTTTGCCACCGTAGACATAACAACATGAGCAGCAAAAAGAATAGTACTGTAGTGTTTGAAAGACAGTATGAATGTCAGAATGAGACCACACTTTTGTAGTTATTTTCATTGTGCTCCATTAATTTCATGTAATGTAGCTCTTCAACGATGAAGGTGCACATTCAATATTTCAAACATTGTAAGCCAAGATGAAAATTTTGTCTAGGACAACTCTTCATTTGTCTTTCAGGAGAAAATTAGAGTTCAATTTTTTTCTATTTACCTTCAGGACTTCTACAACAAAGAACATCTCAACACACAGCTCAATTATACAATGGAATCTTAGTTCCCAACAGTAGAATTATTTGACAGAAGATGCAAATTATTTTTATCAATCTCCAGACACTGTCATTTCAGTCCTCGTGGCTTTATCAGTGGAATGCAATGTTCAGCTTGATACAAAAATATAACTAAAAATGGGAATAAAGAATTTGAGAGAGAAACCAATAAATGTTCCAGTATAAGCTTAACTTATTACTAAATTATATTCATTAAATTGCACTTGATTAATTGTGGAGAAAACTTGGCAGGTTTAAATCAAGTGAACTGGTATGTGAAGGCAAAATTAATTGATTGATGTATTGCTGCCTAATACTGTTTCTCAAATGCACTGCACTTCATGTAAAAAGTGGTTTGTAAGTAATCAACATTTGAATGTTTTGTCAGCTGTGATGAACTGGTTACTAATCAGAGAATAAACTTTGGTTAAACTGCAGTGCGTAAAACAAACAATCTTCAGCACATGGCAGAAAAATACATAGAAGCATCAATGAAGCTTTAACAAATAACTCACAAATGGCTTTCAAACTACAAGTAAAGGTTAGGAAGAAGCTTTCTTGAATTGCATGTAAAATTGTTTTTTGCTTTTTATTGCAGTTGCATTTGTCGTAGAGTCAACTGCAGGTGTATGGGTAGAAATGTGCACACACTGAGCATCAGTTTTAGAAAGAGATGAGTTGTTCACTTCATTTGGTTGATCCAGTTTTCTTATTGGTGAACGACTCCGACTTCGAGTTGAAGATGAAAACTTCTTTATTTCTTTTGAGTTGTCACTTGATACAGACGTGGGCTGAGCTTTCCTTGCAACGTCATCTTTGTTAACATCAACAATTTCATGGGACGCTTCATAACCAATACCTTCATGGCGCTTGGTTTTACCTTCAATTGCTTGAGTCATGGAAGTATTGTACTGAGTTTCTAAGCCTTTTTCTAGTGCAAGCTCATCTTCAGCTGATCGTACATGTTTCATCCATTCTTCACTAGCTTTAATATTTTTACTTTTCTTACCTCCAAGCAAGCGCACAAATTTTTCTCGACGATCTGTGTTTTCAAGTACACTTTTATCCATTTCAGAATCAGCCATTTCAAGCTATGGAAGGCTTTCAAAAACCAACAGATTTCACAGCAGCCAATGCTTAAGTTAAAGGTGCACTGTTTCGAAGCAAATGGTAATAATTTTAAAAAATAAGCAGTGATAATAATGTTCCTTATACTCCACAATGTATAACAGAATATCATGATTTGAACATAACTAAAAAAAGCTCTTAACTCTTTGGCGTCTGCTAGGATTCAGCAATTTTTGCAAAAAACAGCAGTTTTCGGTTGCCTTACCAACGCCCTAGCTCCTCTGCCGATTGCACTAGAGAGCTGTTTAATGGCTCAAACGGATCGGCCAGTCTAGTAGATTGCTTCGAAAAAAATTTTTGCTTGGGAGGTGCGGGTTTTTTTGTGAGTGATGTCATAAGTGGAGGACTTTTAGGCCACCTTGGCCCACTTTGTCTGGCCCTAAACACCAACCGTTAAGTGGTAGTATTTCGCTTAAGTTTTTACTGGAAACTAGGCTACAATCCAAGTCTTTTGATACTTTGGATGACCTGCTGGGGTTTCGGGTTCAA
>JGI24021J15306_10000973_pt1 | contig 25928 bp, 20 predicted proteins | sample Ectturendosymbi1_FD_15306 | JGI IMG/M metagenome (IMG submission 15306) | reverse complement strand
ACATAACTTTTACAAACGATGACGTCATTAATTACGTCATAGGGGCCCTCCAGTAAAAATTGCCCAGGGCCCCCCTACCCCTTAATCCGGCTCTGTTAGCCAACACAATATAAAATTATGTATCGTTTTTATTTGAATGTTTTTACAAACTTTATAACAAAAATAAATGAGTATGAAAGTATGTTATGGTGATCATGGACAATTTACAATTTTAATTGCTGAAATGTTTAAAGCAAAAATAAACATACCTTTTCTGTTTCAAAATTTTCACCTGCTTCATAGTTTATCTTTCGAAAAAATTGTGCCTATATCTAATATTTAAATTATTGAAAAGGGCGCACACTTAAACTTGGCCATGGGCGCCATTTTGGATAGATACGCCACTGTGTTCAACAGTCACATGCGGCAAAACGCTTGAAGTGAACATTAGAAGATTTTGTACCATGTTACTGTTACACAATAAAGAACAACAGTAAAACAAATCGCGCGCAAGTTTGGCACCTTGCCCAGGATTGCCAGATGAAAATTTCATAAAAAAGACAAACAGTGCTGAAAAGAGGCCAGAAAAAAGCCAAATAAAATTTTTAGGCCAACCAACTTGAAACGAAGCCAGATTTCTGAAATTTGGCCTAAGAAAGGCCAATCTGGTAACTCTAACCTGCCCCTGCAGACAAAGGAGCAGACATGAGTGAACTGCAAGCTCACCATTACATGATAACCAGAACAGTGAAACTGGCTTTTGTGCATTGTGAGTGTCATACCGGGTAATAAACCTTCATTGGAAGAAATCGGAATTGAGCTGCTGATTTCAAGTTTTCTATAAAATTCTGGTTTACCCACATGCCCGTTTTGGCTCCCTCGGCGGACGCCCATAGTCACCTTCAAAGCAAGAATCGTTATTTGCTCATAAATCCAACTTCGAACAAGCAGGTTTAAGAGGTATCAGTCAGGTTTTTCTATAAAATTTTGGTCAAGTTTTCTAGAAAATTTTGGTTCTTAGTCGTAATTTCCAGGGAGAGGCAAATGCCTATGGTTGTGACCTAACACGAGTTCAATACTGGTTGCTGGAGTTCAGTGTAAAAGCGCACCCATAATAGTCATTTTCAAATTTTAAGGTCTAAGCACAAAACTGGAAGAGTTCAAAAACTTGCCGCCCCCGAGGTGTCGCCCGGATCCTCCAGCGCCTCCCTTGCCGCACCACTGGTTGTGCTTCATAAGAAATGCGTGGCAGAATCAGTAAAGGTTAATAATGCATGATTTTCTTAGAATATGCTCGCGCATTGCATGTGTGTATACTAACAATAAAATTGTGTCATGATTTTACAATCGATTTATCACGCAAATCTTGTGCAATGAATTGTCTAAATATTATCGGGTATTACCCGGTTAACTGGTTAGGTAAAATGCAAATATCCGGATATTACAAATTGTTGATATCCGCACTAAAACTAGATGGCACTGCTCTGTCACAGTAATCGCTTATTACTACAAGTAATCTTAGAACGCTAAAGGGTAAAGTCAGTGAAAGAAGTCATTTTTTGACTCCTGCTCCAAAAATGTGACTCCAGCTCCTGAGCTCATTGGAAATCTAGCCTACTCTGAATCCTGTTTACACCCTGAAAACTTCAAAGCAGTCTCTATCTTGCCTCTTGAGGCAAAAGCACAGCTGGAGCTATTATGCCCTTACCCATTATGCACAAGTGCTGTCATGGTTTAAGTGCTAGCAAGCAGTTAGTGGCTTCTCGTCTACGTTGCACTACTGAAGGTTAATTTAACTCTGACCCTAACCCATTGTCTCTGTGTCGCATTGTCATGTGAGCACTTCAACCAATCGCAAAGCCCGGCACATCTTTTGACTCCGGAGGCAAAATAGACAACATCAAACTTGAAACCAAGAAATAAAATCATGTTCTCTTTCAGTTCTAACCTGAAACAAATCTTGTTTTAACTTTTTCATTTAACTCTGTGCTTTAGGCACAAGGACAATGATACAAGAACTACTGTTATCATTTAACTTAGGCTGTTAGCCTCCACAAATAAGGCCTCATAGAAAACACTTCATACCACCTTGTTTACACATTTGAATTACTTCCCTTATGATATTGTGAATTTGCGAGATAATAATGTCAAGTTTAGTGTGAAGTAAACTGCATTTCTGCTGTCGTGGCTGAAACTGCACTGTTGTTGCATTGTTAAGATAACACAACGCGGTATCTTTCTGCATATTGATACATTTCCATCTTTTCCGTTGCAATAAACNTTATTTGTGGTCAGGTGATAAGTGCCTGATGAGAGTTGCGCGACATGNNNGTACTAAAGTTTATAGCTTCGTTTTAACAGATGCGAAGCAGTGGTATAGCCAGCCCAAAATGTTTGACTTCAGGCGTACAACAGTATTTCNTTTGGGACACCGCTTCACAAAGCACAAANTGNCTGGATATGCTTAATATTTTGGGAGCATGGCCGCCTGCTCCGCTTATGATGCGAAGGAAAACTTGGGCTTGAACAGCATCCGTGTCTCATCGTTTATGGTAAGTTGAACATCTCGAAATTCCCAGACATCAGTTGGAAATTCCTGTTCTGAAGAACAGAAGCTTTTCATCCAGTATCCTACGCGTCCGAGAAGTTAACAGATCAACGTCGAGCAGTTTGAAGATATTACCCAAGCTTTCAGGCAAACAGCCCTCTTTAGTATTTATAGAGAAATCTCGTTTTCACCCAGCAGCATTTCCTGTCGGTACTGGTTTTTCGATATTTTTTCGTTTGATATAAACAACGCCACCTTGACCGTAGCTCATTTGGACTTCACTATTAATTTAAAAAATATAGCAGTTCAATTACTGTGGATCACAGAACACCGCGAATTCAATGGTTTGTGTCAAAAAGTTGACAAGTTTTTATTATATATATGTGTTTTTACTCAATACACACCAAATATTAGATTAGAAGCATGCTGCAGCATTTTTGCAAAGTCTCACAGCTTCTCGACAACAAGACGTCTAGAGGTAAGATATTCATGCGCAGCCAGCAGCTGTTAATGGTTGGCCTTGTCTTTGTGGTGTATACACGCCACAGACACACCCACCAGGGTCATTTTGACAAATACTTTCCAAAGGCGGAGAGAGAATTAAGGTTTGACATCATGCGCGATCGATTTCATGCTGGTGTCAACTGCATTGTCGATTCGTACCGTTAAGTAGCTGGTAAACAAAGGAATACGAAGGAACACTACGGGCAATGCAACTACAAAAACAGCACCGGTGTGAAGAGCACGCTCACAATGTTAAACGAAAAATGGCACGCTTGCTACGAATGTTTGCCACAACTTTTTTCACGTGAACACAGAAAACAACATCACACTTAATACCTAGAAAATTTCCTACCGCTCGAGTTGCTGCTGAACCCGTTTGTCACGTGCTCTTGCAAAAATTTCTGGAGCGTTTTGTAAAAAAGACAGTGTTTTTTGTACACGTGTACTGCGCAGGCAGCGACGGAAAGGCATTCAACCCCGAAAATAAATGGGACTTTCACCATCTGAAAGCAGACTCTCATCATTGCATGGGATGCTTGTCTCACTTCCCATTAAGTATATAACATCGAGCCCGTCCGTTTCATCGACGTTGACAACCGAGCCATCTGCTGGAAGCATAATAAAGCCGTGGTGACGTAATTAGTAGGTGATCTCATCGATATTTGCGTTGGCCGCGAACGAACTGATGGTAGATCAGAAAGATTTCAAAATTTTGCTGAAAAAAGACGCGAGAAACGTTCTGTTAAGAAAAAGGTATGAAGATAAATTTATAGACAATGAAATAATCACAGTGCTACGTTTTCCAGTAAAACGACGGCGCTCATTTACCCAGAATGAAAAAATCTCTGGGTCAGCCTTGAAAGTATATTGGTCCTTGGTCTGATCTCCCTGAAAATTATCTCTCAAACGGTTCGCTTTGTTGTATTCAAGAAAACGGTGACAAAAACTACACTGCGGAATTCAAATCTACGTTCCATACGTTAGAGCACTGCATCCGTAACGTAGAGCGATGCATTTTTAAGATTCCCTGCTTGTCTAAACGTTGTTTGGTGTTCAAACGTTAATCTTACTTTGCAGAAAGCGCAACCTCAATCCTCTAAACAAGAACTTACCGCCTTCACCAACTTTCGCATCCGCAGAGGTCGACAGAGCTGTTCCTGTAGTCGAGAACGTGAAAGTAGTCACATCAAAGGAAGTTTGACACACAGCTTTGCACAAGCAACGACAATTCTTTGTCACCCCATTTAGTTAGGAGATAGTGCAGAAAGACAAAAAACGAATTTGCTTTTACGCTGGGTACTATAAAACGACTTTTTCACCTGTTTGCACGAGCTACAAGCTCTGCATGAGTGAAAAATACTTTGCAAAGGTCAGACAGTATTTCATGCATAAAAAAACATTTTGAAACTGAAATTTTCGTTTTAACTCTATGAAAAACACCGCAACCATCACACATCAAACCTTGCTCGCGAGAAGAACAGGACGTTTCACAAGAACCGGCGGCTTCTTCGTCTTGAACGGTCGAACTACACACAAATGCGTGGGTTTTCTTGCACAGAATGAAAAGCGGGCGAATCAGACAAACACGCCACAGTGAGCGATCCGTCACGCACGATTTTTAGGAAACACTTTTGCACTCACACTGAACACACGAGACCTCCGACAGCGGAGCAGATGAAATTTCAAACAGCATCTCTTCACGCATGTTTGCTGAACAGACGATTACAAAAACATTTTACCTTGCGCCCTGCTTCGCTGAAGTCGTGCGGCTACTGCGGAGTGGCTGCAACTTCTTCTCCATCGGAGCAGCCTCGCTTGTTCCGTTCGCCAGCTCGCCGCTCGCGCCTTCCAACAGCGAGAGCACGTCAGCATGGTCTCCGCCATCCGATGGCTTGTTTGCCGTCACTGGCTCGAGAGATCCTTGTGCGGCGACTGGTTGGAAAGCGAAATCGCCAGCGGCGGCAGAATGGCTGTTGCGAGGAATCGCGTTGTTTGCTTTCGAGCGAGCAGTGCGTCGATCTGCGAGGAAGACACGAAGGCGCCAATCAGCACACGCGGTTGCGCTGGGTAGCAACGATGCTGGCTTGCACTGACTGCTTTCTTTCGCTCTAAGCCTGAATTGCGAACTGGAAACACGGACGTGGATTCCTAAATACTTTCAGGATATATGCAAGTTGTTTTTGAGGTTACTCAGACCTGCATCGGCAACTATTGTTTTCTGTACGATGCGGAACTGCGCAGTACCACCCGACCACTTGCGCAGTGAACTCTCGTTCTCGCGCACTCTCAACATCCAAATTTAAAAGTAATAAATCATTAATATTTTTTTGGGCAGAAGCAGAGCGCTTCTGAGCATATCACATACCTCTTTCAGATGTTATCTGCATTAAATGTGTATTTCGTTCGTATTTTAATAAGACTTGATAATTCTAATAATTCACACAGTCTGTAATCATTAAGAACTCTGCTAAGCCCGCCTTAAAATATTCATTATGACCAAAACAAACATTTCCTCAGTGTAAAATTATCTTAGAGGGAGCACTGTCGGCAACCAGCCGATATGTAGTGCTTGTCACGCACTAGAAAAAAAACAATTGTTCAAAAAATTATTTAGGTAAACGAAGCAAACAACTACACAGACGCCATCATCCGGGAAGTCAGTTGACAGTTTTACGCGGAAAGGCTTTTGCGAAGTTCCATATTGCCAAAACAGTCTCAACATTTTAACAAATCAGAATATGTGGTCAAACTGAACCTATGTAGTAACATCACGCTTGAAACGTGTAAGTTCGCAGCAGTACATCCTGTGCTTTAAATCTTAAAACAGCGCAGCAAGATTAGTTTTCCCTGTGTTTTTCGCAAGTGAACTGCTATGAATTAAATCCTTTAAAGTTAGAGCAAGTTCCGCGTATAGAATGAAGTGTTCATGTCAAACATGACAATGTCCAAGTAGTGGGGAAAGAAGCCAGCAGAGACCATCTTAGTGCAACATAAAGCTGTGTGGATACATTTTTCCAAGTGCGCTGGTGATATATATTCATTATAAAAGTACGGTGGTAATGATGGCATTAATCTGAAACGCGCTCAAATATTTTTCGTATCTGCACCGCTGGCGCTTTAGGCTTAGGCCGCTATTGTAACTGGAGCATTCTTTTCAGATTCTGCCGCGGTCGTAAAATGTCGGAACGACGGATCACCCTGCGCATCTCTCGTGGCGGCCTATGCAGTTCAAAAAACGCAGCAGGACAGTCTTTAGAGGGAAAGCAGAAACGGCTTTTTCATGCAACCAGGAAACAACCTCACAAAAGTTTTTATCTCTTTGAACGAAGCAAGATAGAATATCGTTAAACACAACGTAGCGGCACTAACACCAGTCAGGCAAAGCTGTAAAACAATTGTTATGACGCGGTGGTAATTGATTGCAACGTCGTGCCTCAATTTTGCTGCCCGCAATTTTCACACAGACCAGAACAGGATCATTTCCCTGGTCTGTTTCACTAACAGCATATCATGATTATGCACACTACGACGCGATTTACAAATTTTCATGGTTGGAAAATCAACCTTATAGCTTCTGCGCCCTTTGCCGCTACAGTGACCAACTCTTACCATCACTTGTTGGTCGGCACATGCTTCGCACCAAATTTCGGCACTAAACTGAAGAGTTGTCAGCCGCGCAGCGAACGCGGCCGCTTATAAACTTTTTTGCTGTGTAAGTCGGCAATAAAAGCTGCTGCGTTATGGACGCGTGCGGCATGATATTTTTGCTTCAATTCCTGTTTTTTTTCAAGATTTTATTGGAATTAATAAGAGGAAGTATCTTGCTTGCAAACGGAAATCTTGTTTTGTTAAACTTTTTACCTCCTCACTTGTGGGCAACCAACCGTTACAGCTTCAAGTAGCGGGTTTGAACTTAACGTGATGTACAGGGCAGCCGGTTTACTGTTAACGTGATGTACAGGATAGTCGGTTTACTGTGATGTTTCAGGTTGTGCAATGTTAAGTGGAACCTAGAAAGCAATGTTTTTAGCTTGAAATATGTTGCAAAGTCGTTGCTCTGCTGAGCCTACTCAGTACATAGTTATCTTATGAAGTTTTGGCAAGAGCAAAAGGTGTATCCCAAACTTGCAAAGCTTGCTAAGTGGATACTTTCAGTAACAGCTTCTTCTGAGCGCGTGTTTTCATGCGCTGGAGTATATGGGGAACGAAGAAATCGATTGTTGTCTCCTGAATCAACTGATACCATTGTTTTTCTTAAAAGCTTCTTTTCAAAGACTAATTTGCATCAATATTCAGTGTAGGCTTCAGTTCAGCTATATCCAACCCAAATGGCTTACTGAGTCAAAAATTATGTCACTATCTTTATCAGGGCCGTACATTGAATAACAAATTAATGAGGGCCGAACATTGAATGGCTTACTTTGATCAAGCTAATATATTGAAAGCGTTCGAATCCTAACTGCAATGGTAACAGACGTGGTAAAGTGGCACTGAAGACCACCTGCAACTAAAATGTCAAATTCAATATTATCACAATAAGGACAAGTTGTCAGTGTATAGCAGGGGTGGCCTAACCGCGGTTCGCGAGCCGCATGCGGCTCTTTGAGCTTTCTGAAAAATTATATATTTGTTTTGTATGTCTATTGCAAAGTGTAGAAATATTGTAAATTGGTACTGTGGCAGCTAGCGTACCCCACAGTAAACTTTTGCAAGTCGTTCGAAAAACAATTATGATGTCACAGAAGCGTAGATTGCAATTAAATTTGTGTTTTTGATTTTTATGTGGCGACCCTTTGTAACTTGGGTTTTACGATATGCGACTCATACATAGAACAGGTTTGGCTACCCCTGGTATATAGGATACTCTTACTACAGCGAAAACCTAAACTGGGCCGCAAAAAATCTTTGACTGGGCCACATGCGGCCCACGGGTTGGACCTAGCTGCTTTGTTGAAATGTTTGCTTTTGTAAACAACCTGATACATTTTTCTCAGTTTCGTTGTCAGTGTTGAGATTTTCTGCAGCTGTTTAAAACCAGTAAAATATTTTCTGCAAAAATACCAGTCAACTTTCTCTACTTTTTGTTCAAAAAAAGATTGTGAATGTTGAGTAATTTTTTCTGTTAAATTTTCACATGTGTGTTCTTTTCTGTATCATACACTGCAGTATGCTCTTTCTTTTTTGTACTGATTACGGTTTTTTGGTTGCAGGTGCCAGGTATGAGTGTAGAGCGGATGACCGACATTGAAATTCAATAAGATATCTTCATGCATTTTGAACATCGCTTTTTTCTCAAACACATTATTACATATTTTGTTCAACTACGTATGATTTTTTTGCACTGTGCAGTGCCGTACTGAAAGTGCAGAAAACAACGCGGGTGTGGCGCCCCCATGTGGCGCAGCATGCGGACAACAATATTTTGAGCGGCGCGTTTCGCGGTCAAAAATATTGCGCCCGCGGCAACACTATTTCAAACTGATGTCGCCATAGTTACCGAGTGAGTTTGTTTTTGACAGCGTTGGTTTCGGCGGAACTTCCGGCTTGGCTTTCGACGACCTGCAACAGTCAGGCATATTTCTGAAGCAACCAACACGCGATCACACGTATCTACCATTTTCCGCAACGAAACGGTCATGCAACAAAGCGGAACAACTAACGGATACATTTTAACTGAAAATCGGTCTTGTTCGCCAGTTTGAACAAACATATATACATACCCAGAAACTGTCAACGAGTGTAGAGCAGACGAAAGCTGACTGGCAGTTATGCCCGCAGGTGAAGCTGGGGCCGCCTGCGCGAATAAAAACGTCTGGTGAGACTTTGCTTGCAATCCAAGCACTGGAGTGAGAAAGCAAAGTACAATTTGATGTAATACGAGGCAGAACTATTTGGCAGTAAGTTTCCTGCAATTCAAGAAATCTCACCGGTGTAGATTTTCTGCTCAATAGAGAATTTCTCATTCCGACAAGAGCCGTGTCTGCAATGAGAAAAAAAACAGTGGGTTTTTTGGTAGAAGGCACTGATTAACGAACTATGATTGATTGTCAACATCTTGTGACAAAAAATGGCCAACTACAAATGTTCCCAAGCAATTTAAACGGATACCCAACAGATCTCACATCGTATATAAACGATAAATTCAAAATGACATTTGCTGGGACGGATGCAGTGTTCAATACCAGCGACGTGCACTGAAATTGATATTTAAGAGCACGAACAATTTCAGTTTGAACTTCGCTGCGTTAAAATTTCAAAGCAAACAGACACCAAAATATGCTCACACAAAAAACTGCCTCAGGCACATTTGCAAAATTTAACTTGAGGTTATGATACTAAACATCAATATAAAACGAATGGTACCTTGGCTGTTGCCGTTCATCAACCCCTCAGCTTCAGTGTGTTCGAAAAGACCTGGTGCTGAAATAGCCGACCCTGCGACAGATCTTCTGTTGGTCGATGACGCTGTTGACTTAACGGGAGATCTTCTTGGGCTATACAGACTAGATTCTGCGCGACAAAATGTCATGACGTTTGAAAAAAAACATAAAAGCTTACCGGAAAAACTATATTTTTTAGGGTTGGTTGTAGTGCTTGTGTGATTGATTGGCCAGATTTATCAAAAAATTTGTTAGCGAAGCAATTCCGCAAAACAAAATGAACGACTGAAAGTGTTTCTCGCTGCTAGTTCGTTTCACTAAGTACTAAGCATCCTACAGGAACCATATTCGACTTCAATGATATGTATGGACGGCTAAACGTGGGGGTTCGGGACACACTACTTTACAAGGGGAACGCCATTGTTTTGCTGAATTTTTAGTCTTTGGTTGTGAAGATCATCACCTTCAAAATTATGCTGAGCGCCTGACCTTGTTGGCAAAGCAAACATATTTTCATCTCATTCTTGTTGTGACGTCACACCGCACACGCGTCGCTCCGTCTTTGACTGAATGCCAGATCAGAAACATTGATGAATTGCCTGTTTGCAGCAAGGAAGCTCACGATGGTCACGTGCGCAGGAACACTTAAAAATGTTATGTTGTTCAAAATAGATTACACTCGAACAAGAAGTTGACGCGCAGAGTCTAAAGATACAGAGTCTTGCAAACGGGTATGACGAGAACGATTTTTTTGTTTTTATAAATTACCGGCATTAATTCAAAATAGGTACCAATCTTGTTTACGCAAATTGAGATCTGCTTCATATAGAACTATGTATCTTTTGGAGCCGCTGGTACTGACAAGGTTGAAAATATCTCCGAATATCACAGTGAGTGTGGGCGCGTTTTCGCATTTCAATCTTTTCCGAAATTGTGTACGAAGGGTACTCCAAGGTTGAATGATCACTGATGACGCCATGCATTCAAACAATCATGATGTAGGCAGCACGCTTACAACGGACCTCGGATTCCCACTATGAAATTTGTTCAGACTACCGTAATGATCAGGCTGCAAACCCCGTTCGCTAAAAAATCATAAAAGGAATGAAAAAACGCACTATCCCAGTTTCCTGCATTGCAAAGCAAGAAGCGTGTCTTCCATTTGCCACGAGCACTTCTAAAAACAATGTCCAGGAGCCATCCACAACAGGTGGACCAACGAAGTACGCCGTTTACTCTCGTCCATCGCAGTCGGCAACAGAGGCGCAGCTGTGAATGTTCAAATTTGCTTGATGACGACAAAGCGTAAGTAACGTACCTGTCCATTTGATGTGCTCACAAGCCGGGGAACCCCCGTTCTTTCCGGCAATCGAGACCACAGCAGAGCTCGACGGAACAGACGTGTCCGCAGTCGCTTGGGGAGTCTGCCACAAAACGAAGTGTTAAACACACGGAACTAGTAGCGTTTGGAAGCGCATCTCCAGGGTGAGAGAAAATTCGTGACGCTGGTACGCCTGGGCTCATCCAGACTTTATAAGCGGTGTTCTGGCTCTGCGCAATATAATTTACAGCCAATTCGAAACCAATGGATTAAAAGCTTCTTTGGATCTTTTGGACCACAACGTAGTTTCACGTCCTGGAGTCGCTGCGAATAAAAGCAACTGCGCGCGTGCGGCGACCAATGCGAACATAGCTTTCGCACTGGTCTGCTGCAAAAGAGTAGTTGGACAGAATACGCGAGCACGCGCTCAATGCTGTTCACAACTATTTAACAAGAGCACCACATATTCAAAACAGCTTGGCAAACACTGAGTGTCACTTTTTGTCAGAAGTCCCACAAACGTTAACCTGAGGGTCGACACAACGCGGAGCTCAGTGGTGACCGGATATGAACAACCTGAAAACCAACGGCAAAATTTCACGTGTTCCCCAAACAAAATGGCAATTGGCAGGCGCGGAAAATGGGTAAACGCTCACCGTGTTTCTACGCCCGTCCTGTACCAGCATTCTTTTCAGGGACTCGTCGGACCTTGAACTGCGGATTTTATTGGTAGGAGTTGCTGGCACAGACGACGAGTCAAAGACATTCGCTTGTTGCTTCCGCGGACTGCGCCTCGGCGATCTGGCGGAGTTAATATGCTTCGTAGCGGCCGCTACTGTGCTGGCGAGGTCGGTCAGCTGATCCTGTAAGCGCACAATGCCTTTCAAGTACAATAGAGCAGTTTAATGTGCAGTGAACACAACACGCTAATCTTTACTCCTTGAAACATTCAAATCTTCAGTCTGACATATTTATCTGCATGTGTACTGCGTTTCCATGGCCGCTGTACTTGGCCAACCTAGTGACCATATTAGGAGGTAATTTTGGTGATTCAGCAGAATTACGAGGCCAACCACCGTCCTGCTAATCGAAGTGGACGAGTGTCGAACGTCGGTGTAATCTGTTGCTGGTTTCTCGTGCAGGGTCACAGACTACGTGCTTCGCAGATGTGTTATAAGATGCTTGTGAAGAGTTGACGTTCAGTGGTTACAATATAATACGAATGCATTTTAGCTGCATTCACAAGTCGAAAAAGCAGAAGTCTAGTATTGTACAAATCAGCAGCGACGTGTGCGGTTATCGTTGAATATCTGCATCAAGCCTAGGCTGTTATGCAGTAGGCTGCAGCTTGATCTATGGCTGTTGAGTGGAAAAGAGCCATTAAAGCAAACGTTGAGATTTCCTTCAATACTAATCGGCCGCAAAACAGTAACACTTGTAATTCCACTTGACATTTTTGCGTCCAAAACCTCTTTGGTCTCCTCAAAAAATGTTTTCTGGACTGCTTGAATAGCTGGCTCCACATTTCCTTGCATGACGCACACATTTACACATGCCTGTTTTCAGTTAATTAGATTGACCGTTTTTGTCAGCAACGCGCAGAATAATAGCACCAATTGTAAGATGTGCACATCACGACCCATATTTCTCGGCAACATCAGGCGCTCTCAGGAATGAGCTACTGCAGCAGTCGTATATGACATCAAAAGACCGTCACGTATGAATGATATTAGGGACATGGAAGCCGAAGCAGCAAACGACCGACTTTCTTCGACCAGGCAGACATACGGGCTTGTCGATCTTTCGGCCGGACATGGAAACGCAGTAATACAGCAGATACATTCTGCAATCTTCTCAACTGTGAGAACGATTAGCTTCGTGTCTATAGCTTGTAGACGTTACGACTGAAACTAAAATCCTGTTTCTTCGTAATCTTCAGTAGTACCTGTAAATCCCGAAAAGCCAGGTTGCCCCGGTTCCACTTTCTTCTTCGTTCCCCGCTTATGGATCGACCTGACAAAGAATCAAACATTAGGCATGTGGTCGTCTACGAACCACGAGTGTACAGACAGCGAAAAATACTTTGTTTAAAAAAATACTTTGTTAAAAAAGTTTAAAAAAAACAAGAATCTGGAGACCAAGCAACCAGGTAACGTTATGCGAAAACGACTCAGGGCAAGCGGCAAAGTTAAAGCTCTAGAGACAGAACCGCAGCCGCACCTTTGTCAGGAGCCTCACTGGTTAGTTCCTTGCTCGACTCTGAAGCGCTCGAGGACGCGGTCGACATCAGCGAGGATCCGGTGGAGAGGAATGACGATCCTGAAGAAGTCATTACCGAAAGCGGAAAGGAGAGCCTTGGAGGTGGAAAGGCTGATGTTGAAGCAGTGTTCTGCCGCGAAAATTTTTTACGACGTCAGATGACCGGGGCTCATGGCTTGGTTGTAAAAACAGCCACTGCAGGCCAATAATAAGCGTACATCAACACTGGGCATTTTTAAACTCTTGATTCGCGAACCAGTCCCAGCGCCGTGAACTAAACACTTCTGAAGATTTGCCTGAGCTGAGTTACGAGCGATTCAGACACAGACTGAGCTCCGTCAACATCAGGCAAGCCTACCACTGGTCTTACGCGGAACCCGTAATGGTCGAATTTTGTTAAATTTCCATTAAATCTAAGATACTTAGCTCAGGGTCGCTTGATTTTGGGAAGTTGGAGATAAGCATGGCGATGCCCTGAGTTTAGTTGATAAATGTTTCAGTGGTTAGCAAAGGAATAAATTTAAATCTAAGCGAGTTACATTTTTGTGAAACCAGGGGTACGTGGCGACAGTACGTGCCTTTTGAGCAGTACGTGTTCAAACAAGCAACACAGCGTGGGAATCACCACCCTAGTTGTTTTATAAACCTCCATAACACGAAGTGATAATGCTAAAAACACCACAACAAACATTTTCTGATAACTATTGCTTGATAGCATTTATGGAGTGCCCTCAACTTTCTGGATAAACAAAGCTACGACTTTAAAAGCACGTTCACTAGAAATCGAATCATTTCGTGACACTTTACCTGAGTCTTCAAATGATTTGTAATTTTTATGTAATAGCGATCAAGACTCAACTGTTATTTGATTCTTTTTGTGAAAAAGGTGCGTTCCTCACCTTCACGCCACTAAGCGATAGAAGGTACATTTTCATGCAATCTGAACTGAAAGAAATTCCAGCAAAAAAATATAAAAATCGATAAACGAGGCAAAGTAATTCACACTTTATCACTTGCAGGGCCCAAAACCGAAGGGAAAATCTGTTCTTGTTTGAAGACTAGGAAATAAATTACGACAGCAGTCGATCAGTGGTGAGCATTCGGCAACACAAAACGTTAGCTGGCTCGTGCTCACCGTGGCATGTCGCTCTAAGTGGTAAGGAGATGAGGGGTGCAGATTACTGGCCAACAAATTTTCTGCTCGGTGTTGTAGATGTTTTAATTGATTTGATCTCATTTTGGATTGCGGATTTAGAAAATGCAAGCGGTTTTCTTCATCAGGTGGAATCACTATCGGTTGAACCCACAGGCCTGATGGTTAAGTCTATGTTAAGGTATCTCAAATAATTCATACTCTTTATATTTGTGCATTTAGTTTTCATTGCACAAAAGTAGCAATTGCTGCAGTGATCTTTTGGGTCATGCCACATCAGTGGAACAGCAAACCTTGGCGCAGTTTCTATTGTTTGGCGTATACCGCACATGTTCTACGCAAGGTTACACACAATGTGCGGTGTCAAGACTTGTCTTGGTCACCCAGCATCACTTTGAAATGGCAAAAGAAAGCACGCTTTACAAAAGAATTGATTGCTTTCCTGCTATGCTGTAGTGTGAACTCGCCACAAATATAGCANAAAACGTTTGGTTAATTTAAACAAGGGATGCTCTATGATGCAGCTATAACCAAAATTCATGGAAAAACTACAGAAACAAAACTTACAGAACTTTAGATAAGATAGATTTTCTTTAAGTGTAATGCAACTCTTAACATCACGACACCACAAGGGTGACGACGCAGCTGAATCTGATCGCGAAGTGTTTTACTAGAAAACCGATTTCGCGTCAACTGCGCATCTTTCATTCTAGTAAATTGCAAGCAAAAGTTTACGGGTGAAATGAGGAAAAGATTAAGACAAGCTATACCCATAAAGCTGTTATCGCCATAGTCAAAAAACAACTAACACCAATTATATAGAGCTGCTGAATGCGAGCAGCCGCTGCAGTCAGAATCACCGCAAAGTTATGAAAACAGTGCGTGGCAGGCTGATTCCACGAAGATTCAACAGCAAACCTTGAGGTTTTCATTCTGCAACCCTTAACTTCACTATCAATCTGCTGGAACTACTTCCACACTTGAACTCACATCAAGCAACGCCACACACTCTGGACCCGCCGCCAAGTCTCAAAATCCAAGCAGGCAGCCAGTCTAAAACTTTCTAATTAGAGGAATAAAATAAGGCACATGAGCAAGCAATCAGTTATAAGGTAAGAGTACATAAATGGTACTTGTAATGTCACAAACAATCAATTGATACTTAGCATGTCCAACAAACAGCACCTACCTTGAAATTTGTGATGTCAAAGTACGGCTATTTATAAGGGGCATCGAAAAATGAGTACAATCAGCACACCAAATTTAGTTTAAATCACCTTAAAAACTGGAGCCTCCAAAATTGTGTTGGCCAGTGATCCCTACGTTCACCTTCCACCCTCGAGTACTCCTAAATTATTTTACAATACAGCACTACCACTTTAATCCTGATGCAAAACCACATCAAATTAGGTGAGTGACGAATGAAACTTCATCATTCTCCAAGATTATCAACATTCTTATTGATAAAGAGCCCCAAACCACGAACCACTGCTGTACATGGAGAGATCACATGGACAAAACACTATTTTTACATTTCAAAAACAACGATAAACTAGATAAGTACTGTATGTCCGTGGCGACTCACGGGAGTATCCCTTGCCATGCTCAGGAACTGCAGCAGAGAATCGGTTTGATCTGTGGCAACAGCGCTGTCGTTTCGGCAGCTTGGCGGCAAGGATACCCTGAATGAAAAGACGTGATGCTGACAATCGCTCATAAGAGCTGAATACCAATTAATGGAAGATGAAATAGAAAACAGCAAGTCGATACAGCTTTCCTTTTGTGACACGGCTGAAAAGCATTGATGCGTCGGTGTACAAGTATGTATGTTTGCACTGTCACAAATTTGAAATACGAAAAGGTTTTCTTGATTGTTGCATAAGGTCAGTTACGTCACACAAACGAAGCGTCATTCAACGTTGCGCGAGTAAGGTATAAGAGTGGTGCATATCTTCCTGCTGTCATTGGCAAAGTGTGCAAATCCTAATTTAACGGTGCTCTTGGTTACACACCGTCGGACTCCAGTGAACAGCGATGTTAACCTTTCAAAGTTGGTATCAGCTAAAAATTTCTGATGGACCAAATTGTGATTGGATTATATCGTTTCTAAAATACACCATTCCTGTACAAGCAGAAAGATACATCTGTTTACTGCGACAGACGAATCGCTGAATCATATTTGCAGCGGGCATCGGCGCCGAGGCAGTAAGATCAACTTTATGGAAACAAGGGCTTTGCTGACAACGAAGATGGTAAGCGCGTGAAGGTCAAATACAAAGGCAATCGCAAACTGTGCTCTTTAACGCTTCTGATCGGAACTGTGAAAGGGCATAATGGAGTATAGTTTAAAGCAAAACAGAAGACACATTGGCGAATTGCAAACTCAAATACAAGCACTGGATCATGACTATAAACCACGGCAGGTTTGTGCTTTGTAGTGATAACAACGACAAAACCAACAGCATTATTCATAGGCAACTCGAACCATAAACAGACAATACAGCTTCTATCGGAATCACGCAGCGTACCGTTGTCTCTTCAGCTGCTTCTTTCCTGACCTCGTCGAAGCGTCCACCGAGCCTCCTGTATTGTTCAGCTTGTCAACGCGCGACGAACGCGGCGAGTTGGGAAGGTGGTGCGTCGCACTGCGACGACTGATGTGAGAACGGAAGCCCTGAGTGGGAAAAAATATAAGTGCGTGATTTCAACAAAAAAGCAGACGATGCAACAGAATAAACACAATTTTCGCACGATTAACATTCGTGCACTTGATCATTCACTGAGTTCCTGAGCACCTTTCATCTCGGAGTCGGTGACTATTAAAACTGAACCGATACTATGTCACTGAGCTGTATTGGCACTTCTTTCAACAGCGCCCATAGAAAGAATCTATTCACACTGCGGATATTTTGTGGCAGGCCAGCACACGTTAAGGCGGCAATAGATGTACTGGTATCACCACTGTGCGGCAACACCACACAACAAGAATACGACAGCTTTTCAAAAATCTCGTAAATTGCAAAGCTTCAGTATCTGCGCAAAGTTTGACAGGTCAACTTTGACGGTTGAACTATTGTGAATTTGCAAATATCCAAACCAGACAAAATGAAAATCGATTTCTACAAATCCAATGCAACGTTTCGGTTAACAAAATATGTCTCATCGCCTCTACAACTAATCAAACTGTCGTCAATCTGTTGATTGAAAAAATGCAGTACGAGTATACATAACACGATAACACTTAACTCATTGGCTACGAGCGCTTAAGCTTCTCATCAAATAACACTCAAAAACGGCACTTAGCCATTGAATCCTGTATTACAGTTATGTTCTTTGTTAATGTCAACCACGTGTTCGCTACAGAGCGGCTCGCTGCATTTTCGAAGAAAATGTTGCTACACGGCAGGGACCTAGTTTCAGGGGGGACATCCTTAACTTTTGGACAAGGGGGACACAATATCTTCTTTCCTGCCAATATTTTGTGATAAAAATAATGTAGTTGTACTAATTTCGTAGTTACAGAACATTACTGTTGAAAACCCGTCAGCATGGCGCAGCCATGCCAGTTAATGGAATCTCAGAGACACGTGTTTATTAATTGGAACTGAATTATGTAACTGCCAATTTTTTTAATCTCAGAGATAACGTTAACAAATTATACTAATTCTACTCTTAATGTATTGTTTGTTTTTAAAGAACACTTGAAGTGTTTATTTCATCTACTTTTACAAATTGAAGTGTTTATTTCACNTACTTTGACAAAGAACTCTTCAGATCTTAATACTAAAGTTTTTGTGTCAGAAGCAAATACCTTGTACAGTATCATACCATGGGCATAGCCATGGGGGCCATGGTCCCCAAAATATATCATACTTGTGATTTGCGTGACATGCATCACACAAAGTTTGCCTCCCCAAGTTTTCTAGAAAACTCGGTCCCTGCTGCAAGGTAGCATTTTCCATCGTTAGATTTCATCATTAAGTGCTGTTTTCAGTCAAATTATCACCGACACAGAGTAGCAGGCACGAAGCTCCGACACGAAGCTGGCAACGCTTCTTTTACTATCGTACAAAACAAACGGATCATCACTCTCGTCCAACACTTGTTTTGCGGACTTGTAGTGAGCTGAGCAAGCAACACATCCTCCACTGCGCGGCCTGCATGGAACATCACCGGCGGGCGTTCTAACTAAAAGATACCCAGGCGTCCTTCTTGCGTCTTTCGGTTCCCGCGCAATTTCTCTCTTGACAACCCATTGTAACTGTCTCATTCTTAAGCGCTCAGCTAATACATCTCGTACGATCCTGGATCCACGCGTCGCAGGTTCCGTGGAATGTGTTGGGTTCTTCGGGTCATTTTGTGCGTAAGGGATAAAAACGATTGCAACTAGCATACGTTGGACCTTCTTTCGCCACCAAGGCAAGGCGTAAGGGTATGGAATAAGCAGTTTATTTATTAATAATGCAGAATTCGCGCATCACACGATTTTGCAGCAGTTTGTCTGATATCTTAGGGCAACTTACTTTCGCTCTACTGGCGATGCGGCGTCGAGCAGAAGACGTCCGAGTGGTGGCGCTCTTCTCCCGGGCCCAGTACACACTTCGTGACGTCGACGGAAGTAAGTTTGACGTCCACGTATTGCTGTGATTGATTTTAAAAAATAATAACAACAGTAATAATTACAAAGACTCATCAAATTTCAAGTCACGGTCGCCTGAAACAATTCATTTTAAACGCGGTAGCAACTTGGCAACGTTAATAATACAAAGCTGAAGCGCTACCTTAGACTGAAAATTGACATCAGTTTCGTCACATTCACTGCCACGCTGAGCAAAGATAAAAAAGCAGGTTTAGCGGATCACAAACCAAACTTGCTTTGAACAGTGAGATCGCACGGAGCTAAGTAAAATAGGACGCGAAGTAAAATATGAGCAGCGCACAAAACACGTCACGCACTTCGATACAGGGTCGTAGGAGAGGGCGCTGAAAATATCTAGCGACGAATCTCCCGTAGCTTGGTTCATCGCTTCTACATCGTTGTCGCCTGACCTGCCACAAACAAATACTATCTCCCGTAAAGCACTTGGCGATCACTGATCAATATTAGACCACAGTTCTGCTGCGTCCACGCGTTACGCGTCAGTTTCACACAACGACTGAGTGCACGTCGTGTTGTATGTTGGTTCTTGGACGTGTACCATTCTCGTTTGTTAAGGGTACGACGCTTCTTAAGAACTATCGCAAGGTTGTTCGAAAGCTTGCGGTTTTAAACGTTCCGATTGTACAGCGTAAGTATAGATAAACAACAAATGTTTCACAACTCATTGGCTGCTTTAATTTCAAAGAATTGCATTATACGTCCTTGTTTTTACAAAGGCTCGGCTTTAAGGTTCAAGTGATTTCCACACGGTGGAGCTGATTTTAACCGACCCTGTAAATTTTCAGAAAAACTGTTGACAGAGTTCTATTGTTTGTGTTGGCAGCGTGGATTGGCATTGAAGTGGTGCTTGTTTTATGCTAAAAGTCTGAACTGTTGATTCAAACACCTCAAGACTTAGAATTGCGTTAAGTGTACTTGAACTTTCTCCAGAAAAAATGTTTGCTCCACTGTGCAAAGTATCTCAAATCCTTTATTGGAACAGTACGCACTGCACACAGGGTCAAGCAGAAAATAGCCAATTTCCAGTGTTAGGGATGGAAAAAATCCAGGATAGTAAATGACCAACACCAAAGACAATTTCAACTCACCAGCAGACAGTGCCACAAATGCTAAACACTCGTAGTGCGTTGGGGATGTTTTCTTTCTCTTTACACCTTTCAAAGTTGACTACCGTAACGAAAGTAATACTGGCACTTGACTCACATTGTCTCATCGTCGACATCGTTCTCTTCGTAATAGGGAAGAGCAAAGCGATCGCCGTTTGGTCTTGGGTCTTGATCCTCGTCCTCATCCGCATCTCCATCTCCGATCAAAACCGACTCCTCCTCAATCTCCCATTCGCTGAGATCGCCGTCTGATGAAAATATAAACAATTGATGTTTTTCCGACTTGCAAGAGACTCAGTTGGGATTGGCAGGCAGTGAATAGTAAAACAACAAATGATGGAACAAGAAAACAAATAAATAAACAGCATTGAACGAAAATTTCTGACAAGTGCAGAAAGCGAGTTATTTCCAGACACAAAAGCCAGCAAACCCAGAGCGCCTTCCTCTTCTTCGGCGTCAGTTGTTGACACTTCTGAATTCTCGGTTTCTTCGCTCGGCCCTGCCAAGAGACTCAATGAAGGATGAACTTCTTCAGTGGCCTGAAAAACACGAAAATAAAAAAAACAAATCACAGGAAATAGACTGGCGTGAGTGGAAGTGCATGTTCATGTCTGCCAGTTCCCACAGAAAAATTGCACCGAGAGTTGTGCAGTACATGCAACAGAACAAACTGAACAACAGACATAATTATGGAAGTTTCAAAGCGACAGCGTCTGCTGGACACAGAAAGAAAGCATAAGATGAAAAGTTGCGTGAAGAAAACTGTTACAAGTTCATAAGGCACAGAACATGTTGGCACTTTATGAAAAAAAATAGACGTCACGAACCACTTCGTACAATCTGTGCTGCTACATCGCATGTTTAGCCGTCTGAAAACCTTTGTTTTCTACACCTTTACACAACATCAGGGATGCCCTAAGTGCGGCCCGTGGGAAGAATTTGTGCGGACCCCGTCTGGCTCATAACTTACTTGCAGTAAGTTATATTGCTCATGATGAAGAAAACCTAGCAGATATTTCCCAGATTTTTTGAATTTTTGTAGTGCAACTAACCCAAAGGTAGCGGGCTTCCAAACCACGTAGCCCTTTATACAAGCCTCTTTTTAAGCCCACAAAACCAACAAGTCAAAATTCGTCGCTTCAAATACTTTAGCGCAAACGTCGAAAATGTAGCCTATAGTCGATATTTTATAAGTCGTGATAACGCAAACTAGCCTACGTGCATGGCTTGCAGTGTGTAATCGTTCTGTTACGTAATAATCATTTATTATTTCTTTAAGGCATTGTGAATTGCACGTACCGGTATAGCTGGTAGGCGACGCCATTAGCTTATTAAATTTACTGGTAGTCTAGCTATGTCCAACCCACAGAGCTTACTGAGCCAAATATTATGTAACTATTTTAACCAGGGCTGCACATTGAATGACTTACTTTGATCTTAGAAAACTAAATCTAGCCTATAAGGACAGGTTGTCAGTATGTAGGATACTTTTACTACAGTGAAAACCTACACTGGGCCGCACAAAACCTTCGTCAGGGCCGAGGGTTGGACATAGCTGTGGTAGGTAGTGCTTTTACGGCGTTTCTGCTTCAGACAAAGTCAGATTAACATTAGTGGAACGCAGCCTATGCAGCTTGCAGTTGCCATATTTCCAAACGTTTTTTTCGGGAACCATACGAGATGAGTAAGAAAAGGCGTATTCAAATTGGGCCGGACATATAACACGTATGAACTAAGAGTTCCGTTGTGTTGATATAACAAAAGAAATTTTTGTGATTGTTTACACTACAATATACAATCTTAAAGCTTCAGCCGAAATTTACGGGCAAAACTTACTATATACTGCGGCCCGCCAAAACTTACGAACACCGAGATGCGGCCAATGCCTAGAAAACTTTGGGCAACCCTGCACTGTACGTTTGTTGATATTTTATAAATTTTTTAAATTAGGCTATTTTCCATTATTTATAGCGCATTGTAATACACGAAACATTTCGCCTAAGGTTTGTACGCGCAACTTATTCGTCTAACTAAGCAAAAACAAATTAATTATTAATGAAAAATTACCGTTGTGCACGTCAAAGGCATCTCTTCCAGTACCTGTCCGCCGCTAGGAGCGGTCGCCGATGCTTCGCCGCTCTCGCTCTCTGCCGTATCCGACACATCATGTTCGTTTGCGTGTTGACTTGATGCTGGCGCTGCACACGACCTCGCCTTGGGAAAGAAATATTGAGGAAATGTTAATTGTGCTTCACGCCGATAAGAACGTGGTAACCTTGAACTTGCAATAACAGCAATGCGTTGTCGTCAGTGAACAACATACCACGTTGCAAGAGTCAATGACTGATTTGATTGGGCAAAGCCTTAGTACACATAAACGCGAATAAATTGACTTGGTAATTTCAATTGCTATGTTCATCTTTCAGGCTAAAAAACCTTGATCTGAGCAGAAACGCATCGCCGCCTACCTCCTCCATGTTCGTCGCTTTGTGCGCCACGTACGTAATGTTGGCGTCGACTCGACTCTGCCTTGCCGTCTCGATTGCGAGTCTGTCTTTGAGGTTGCGGATTTGTTCGATGTGCTGCGCCTGCTGGTGCTCGAGGTGGTTGATGTGCCACTGTTGGTCGCGGCACTTCTGGTAGAAGGTCGGAGGTCGCACCTATAAATAAAGCCATAACATGACTTCTGGCTAATTTCCTGGGTATTGCAACCAGCCGCATAAGACACGAGAGACACAACGAATATTTTCAAAAGGTAATCAACAAAAGCTTAGCGTACCTGGAACTTCAAGACTAAAGTATCCGTGGCTGGGTCTAAGTAGCCTTCGTGAGTTAACAAATCCAAGCGAAAAAATCTGTTGTAGCCCCTGAAACAACAAAAACGGAGCTGGGCCCGGTTCATGATGGCGGCAGCAGCGCATTGCATATACAGAACGTAGTTCGCTTAGGCCGTGCAGTCCGCAAAAACTTCGGTTACAGCAAGTTACGGCGTTCACACAATTCACTTTCACCTCCAAATGGGTTTTGGTCCCCGCACCTCGGCTAACTCTCAGTCCAACTATGAAGTCATTTTTAAGTAAGAAAGGCTAAGCACCAAAAGCGACTCTGCGCGAAAAAAACGCAACCTATTTGTCAAGCGACGGCGTAACTATATTTGCATCCCCACCATAAACGACCAAGCAAGTCAGGAGGGAGCAGAACACAAATGGCGCTCAGATAGCACGCATTTTATTAATTTGCGATCAGGAAGAGCTGCGCGACTCGCACCTCCAACAGAACGGTCAAAGCAGACGGACGCTCCTGGTCAATTACCAGCATTCTCCGACGTCGAACTCGCTGGCAAACTCTCGGACGATGTTCCTGGACGGGTCGTTGCTGGCCAAGTGAACCATTTCAATGCGATACTCGTACTTGGAATTTTCACTCAGGCCAACAGATAGTTCAAGAAATACTGATAGATAATCGCCGCGAACGACGCCGTTCCCATCCTGTGCATTGATGCAGCGATGTTGTCAGCCTCAGAAGGCACTTATCAGACGCAATTAGATGATTTTTAAATAACAAAATTTGCATGATCGAAAGAATGTTGTGCACAACATCCCAAACACACGACACGAATGGCAATTTTTATTGAGGAAAAAAGGGCGTTTGCAACAGAAGGCCTACGTTTGCGATACCAAATCAAAACAAACGTTAAAATGCTGGAGATTCATGCGTTGCTGCTGTTGTCCAGAAGTTGGTACAACACTACTTCTTTAAAAACGGAAGAAAGTCAGAGACCTACCGGATATATCTTTAACCTCCAACTCAATCCAGACACGTTCAATGGTTTGGAATAAACCGGGTCTGCGCTCTGTTGCAGTTGACTGCAAAATAAGAAAACATTTTAAAACAAGTAAACACTTACTTGCCGCTAGAGTACGTTCCAGTACTAACACAATAGTATTTGATAAACCGCACGCGGCACAAACACTGCTTGGAAAGAAGCATGTCGAGGGCTCGAGGGCTGAACAGGTGTTGAAGCATAATTATAAATGGTGACAAGATGCGAAAAAGCGTCTTTGTTTTCTTCGTAATCGCATGTAATAGCAACAGTGCATATATTCTCTACACGCTAGAAACGACACTTGGCCAGCGCAGCCCCGGAAAAAACAAGGTAACGGAAATGGTTGCAATTGGTTTCTAAACTACCAAGTAGTCGAAACCATCACAAATTGTAGTAAAACGACCAATGATATACAGTACATTTTAGGGATTTAGCCGAAAACGTGGAAAATGACTATTCGAATAGCTTCAACCGTCCATCATCCTACCGTGAAATGAACAATAAACAGGCCCTTGATTCAACAAACCGTCCAGTTCTTGCTGTCACGTTTTAAGGTGAATACATCTGTTAATGTTCTGCCTGATCAGTCAAGTAATAATCAACAAGACGGGCAACTAACCTGAATCTTGTCAAGGTGAATGTGGCGGAGTCGTACGGCGGCACAAGTTCGCTGGTGAAGTCTGGTGGCACAGAGGCCGAAACAAAAGACGCCATGGGTTTCTTGTGAATTGCCCGGAACATCTCCAGCATGTCGTTGGAACGGCTTATCAATACACTTTTAGAGCAAGTGTTCATCTGTGAAACATCAGCTTCCAGCTAACGATCACGAAAGCGTGCAGCAGCAGGGAGTGCGATTTGCGAAAACTAAATCTCGGTTTGGACCAAGGGGAGAAAGACGACCTCTATAACTCTTAAAACCAGTTTTACAGCGCATCTGCTCAGCTGTATCCTAACTTTAGAAAAACAAATGCATCCGATTTGGACGAACCTGGTGCTCCACTTCTTTCAGGACACTTTCCAGCATCTCCGTCTCTTGGGACAGTTGATTCTTTTGCCCAACCAAAGTAATGAGTTTGCTTTTCAGCTGACCATCTAATCTGTAATCAAACAAAAAATGACAACAAGAAGAAGCCTCCTAATTTTAATATACAGTATATGTAATAATTGCGAACAATTTTTATTTTTGATAGGCTAGGCTTGCCTTATCTAATCAACCCCTTCAAGACTAACAAACCCCTTCATATGACCCTCCCAAGAAGGGCCTGGGTCCGGCTTAACCGCCTCCGCACCGGTGTCGGTGGTTTCCGCTCCTGCCTGTACAAATGGGGTATGGCCTCCTNTGCGGCCTGTGAGTGTGGCGCAGAACAAACCGTCGACCATGTTGTCCTCCACTGTCCAATCCATCGACCCCTCACGGACTAAACGGCCTGACGGTTCTGGACAATGAGACAATTGAATGGCTGCTCAACACCTGCCCCGATATCTAGGCGGGCTAACAGTGGATAAAAGAAGAACTCGCACACACGAAAGAAGAAGCTCCAACTGCGTATGAACGGAAAAGGTTTAAGGTAGTCTACAAGGCTAAAACTTGCCTAATTGCTACGCCATCCCAACAGCGACTTTCCCACCATAGCTCCGGTTTTTGTTCCAATATGATTTACTTGCAAGTTGAAACGAAAACCGCGCCTTTCCTGCAGTCTGCAAATCCAACACAGACCCACAGCAGGTCATGTGACTTGATTCAGGTCTCCATCAGATGTGTTCAGGAGCCGGAGTGTCGGAGTAGACTCCGGCCGGAGTCTTAAAGATTTTCAAAAATAGGGGTGGAGCCGGTTTGACAGCGAAATTTCTGACTTCACGTCATGTGCACATGCACTGAATAATGTTCTACGTATGAAATACGCTGAGAAAACTGATGATTAGTTGAGTTGAGTTGAACCGGTTTTTGGAAGTTAATATGTCTCTCATCAAATCTTTGCGTGCTCGTTTACCAGCATCTAATTGCTTTCTCGACAAGTAAGAATTACAATCTCTTTGTTATTTAGTCAATTTAACTACCAAAAGTATCAGTGAAGATCTTCTCGATGCTGAAACTACTATTGTGAAAAGCTCATCAAAGCTTCCTGATGTCCTTTTGAATGAAAACATCCGTATAAATTTGGACCAGTTTTTGAAATGGTTTTAGAAGTATA
>JGI24021J15306_10000972_pt1 | contig 25930 bp, 18 predicted proteins | sample Ectturendosymbi1_FD_15306 | JGI IMG/M metagenome (IMG submission 15306) | reverse complement strand
TTGTTGAAATGCAAGAGGCAAGTGACGCGTGATGGCTGCATTGAACTTTCTAGCAGATGGAGCGAACTACCGAAGCAGTAATGCTTGCTAGCCTGCAGTGGAATATTATCTTTTTCCTATGTTCAAACGGCTTTTGACTGGGGTGGGGGGAAATGGTCTTGGCTGAGTAAGGTGGAGAGACTGGGGGCAGTTGCCCCCAAATACGTATGTTGAAAAAAACTGATTTCAAGGCAAAACTGGGGTAGTATAGCACCCTGGAAATGCTATAGTCATTTGAGGATTAATTTTATCAATTTGCTCATTCCATAACCACCTTTCCAAGTTTTTTTAGACTAAGGATTCTAAGTACAAAAACTGAATAGAGTTGAAACTACTTTTGAAAATTAAATTTTAATCAACAACGTGCCGTCTACAAGAAGGTGACGCCCGTGACCCAGAGCCCCGCAGCCCACCCTTTGCTACGCCACTGGCTTGAACACTACTTTTTGAAAATGCATCTTACTTCAAATGTCTTAATGTTTCTACAAGTCTTCGTGTATTTACCATTAGGTGACTCTTGTTATATTTGACAATATTTAAAAGTGCTTTTCATGCGTCTGGTTCAAGTGCCTTATTGCTCAGAGGTTTTAAAGCCTAAAAACAAAGCGAAAACTGAAAGGGCAAAAGTGAAACGATCCTTGTTTTGATTAATTGCATTTTGACCAGGATGGGAGGACGCAGAAATTCTAAATTTTCTGACTGGCCACGACAAAGCGCTTCTTGAAATAGCGAATATTTTCAACAGAACTTCTGACATTTTTTTCAAGAAACCACAAACGAGGTGCGATGCAGGACAAAACAAACGTGATAGTTCAGAGTCAGATGAAATATATTTTCGAGCAAGTGTGTGTACATGAGCTGTTGTGCGCAATTTCATGATTGCAAAGTGTAATACTACTGTGTATATACGGGCTGACTCACTTTCAGTTAATGGAGTAACCGCTCTCATCCTGTGTGGTGAAGTGATCCGCGTGGATAATAAACATTATTGCGTGATAATAAGCATTATTTGTTTCCACATGATCCATGACAGCCAGGTACGTGCATATTTTAAACATTTTCGAAAAGTTAGCTTTTGAACATTCTTTACAATGACTTATGTTAAAAACATAAAAGAGGCCAAAACGTTTCTTGAACCTGGCCTCGGGTTGATTCTTGTCAATAGCCGTAAAGTTTTCAGTCGTTTCTCCCAACAGTGCGATGCTTTCCTGCCATGCACACGTTGAATTCTATGTTTAGCAGCAGTTTGAAATCTAGAAAAAATACAATTCTTTGTGTTTAATTCGCAAGATTGAGAGACATGCCCACGTATTCAAATAACGTTGCGCTTGTTGCTCAGCTCGCATGAAGCCATCACAATATGATAACTATCTATTTTTTCATGAGGTAATGTACATTTTTAGCTACCGTATTTACTCGATTGTAAGCCGCGGCTTATAATGTTTTTTTTCTACCCTTTCGTGCAGCTTACAATCAAGAGTAGCTTATAATCAAGAGCGGCTAANAATCTNTGTGCTGACTTTGTGATAACATTCTGAACACAAAACTAGTCGCTGAAACAGAGGCAGCATCTACTGTTGAAGATTTTGTTAGTNTCTTAGGCGAATAAACATCGTTCAATCTTTTTCATTTCTTCATACTTTTTGTTCATTTCTCACAAATAGGTTGTCAACCCGCCGAGTTAATGTGAAAACACTGAACTGTCAAGAAAATGCAAGAAGATAATGATCCACAAATTCCTTTAAAGCGAATAACTTTAACACCTTCATGTTCAAAGCATTATGTAAAGGAGTCATTTTAAAAAAAGGAAATTTTGAGCGGTGAGTGTTTGTTTCAACTGCTTGATATAAACTGGCACGTTGTCTGGCATTTCCAGTGATTGCTGTATAGACCGCAAATATAGCTTATTTCCAGAATGGACTGCATCATTTGCAGTTTTACGGTAGTTGTAAACACTTGTATCTCCTTTTATTAACCATAGGTCGGTAGTGTGCAAAGTTGCAGTCATGTGATCTGGTGGGTGACCAATGGCCAGCATAGGTCCGCCACATGGCCCGTCGGGTGCTACAGTCACGTTCCTGATTTCTAAAACTGTAGTTAGGATACGAGTCAGGTGCAATCAATGCTTCCCAGCTTCGTAGAGTCGCTGGTTGCATGCGCTTCAATGCCACGACGAAACTCACCAGGACGGGGGTTGGATAGCGAAGCATCTGCCAAGCTAGCTTGTTTAGTTATCAGCAGGCAGCTCCTTCTTCGCAGTCGGCTCTCGCCTTAGAAAAAAAACAGCACGTCGCACAAACCGACCGGAGGCCGAGCAACTTTTTCTCATAATCACAAACCCTGCTGATGAAAGTTAAGCAGATCTGGAAGCCTGGAAGGGAATAAACGGCGTTTGTGAAAAAAATGTTTTTGTGCAATATTTTACACGATGGCTTTGTTTTAGCCGATCAGACATATTTTTGACAAAATGTGACGTTTGATCGCCAACATGCTTTACATTCACTTCACACTTGACTTGTTTTAAAAACATTGGCGCTCAGAAACGAAATGCCTGGTAGCGGTGGTTATTTTTTTAATTTCAGACATCTTGCTCCAGAAAGTGTAATGAAATTGCTCAAAGAAATTAGGCTAGCGGAAACTTTGATTGTCAACTACGTGAGCAAAAAATGCAGCTCTTTTCGTTGAAGTGAGCTGTTTTGTTTGTAGCGAGCCTTAATATGTTATGAACACTTCTTTTATTGTGATAGATTCCAGGTTTAACTCCGGTGGTGCAAGGCGTGGAAACGAGCTTCACCCCCCCTTGACTCATGCTGCTTGTAGCTCCTTGTAGTTTTACTGTAGCTCCTTGTAGCGAGCAATCCCCGGTCCTTGTGCTTAGTTTGTTCCAAGGTTCTTTCAAATGATACGACAACTGAAAGGTCTAGGTTTGCTGCAAGCTTTCGAAGAATCAGCGGGTTGGGCTCTGCTTTCATAACTTTGGGGTGATTCGGACTTACACATAGAATGATTCTATTTGAATAAGGTTTCAGGACTTAGGCAGCGTAGTATTACGTGAAATCGATTTCCCATTAAAACTTTAACGATCGATTCGACCGCGTCGCCTTCAAATGATAAGATGAAACTTTGCGAACTTGTACGTCACTTGAATTCCAGGCAGAGCAATCTTGCAAGGGAGCCATTGGCCTATTTTGAAAGACTCCTCAGCGAAATGAGAAGTTGAAATGAATACAGTTCCAACCACCTAAAGGTTTGCGTTGTGTTCGATTTCCTCCAAATATCTAAAATGTAAAAGTATTCGCGACTGGTGAATAGCAGATGACATCGTGCATTTTAGCTGCAATTAAAGAGATTCTGGTTCGCAAATCAGCTATACCACTTTCGAATGATACCGGTCAAAAGACTGTAGTTGTGGCAACTGATGTTGATGACCAGCTAATAGAGGATATCAAGGAAATTGGTATTTTAACCTTCAACTTGACGAGCCAGCTGACGTAGCTGAACTATTCTTTGCCCCATGCGACATGAAGAAAGCGATTTTAAAGAAAGCTTCTTTGTTGTTATCTTGTCTTGCCTAGTAGGACCACCAGCTCAGGGATACTTAGGTCTGTAGTACTTTCCTAAGCATGGCTTACACGAAACCGCGAAAGTAATTCGTTGTTGCTCGGGTGTGCTTGCAAAAATAAAAGACGTTGATCATCAAAGACATGCTATGGCTGGCTATCCACTGCGTAAGTCACCGAGGATTTATCTGCAAAAAACTCTCTCCTGAGTCAAACAAAGTAATGGATGATGCTGTGAAGTTCTCAAATAAAATTAGCAGTCTATAGCTTGAATTCCAGGCTGTTCACGATGCTACGTGAAAGCCTGCATTCGCAACATCAGCATCTCCTTTTCTATGCAGAAGTGAGATGGTTGTTGAGAGGCGTGTGTTTGGCGCCTTTTTTAACTCAAGGACAAAGCAAAATAGTTTTTGCAGGATACAAACTGTCCATTAACACAATGGTCCTCAAACTTTTTTCGCTGCGACGCCTTTGGAAAAGTTTGCTGAACTTGCGACGCAGCAGAAATAAGACGTTAAAAAAGACACAAACTATCAAAGTTTTCTGCATGTAATCGATGAAAGCACGAAACAACGGCCCTGACATTTTGTTTGATTTTTACTTTTGTTCAAATAAAAGTAAAGAACTGAGAACTTTCAGACACGTTTGTTATATCTTCCTCCCACAACGATAGCTTTATAACGAATACCGCAATTTCATCTGATGCGTCAAGCATGTTTATATCCGGCCCTTGCATAGAAATATTGAGTTTATTCAATTTAGCAAAGATATCACACAAGTAAGCTAATTTCAATAAAAATTCGTTCTAAGCTAAACAATCAGCGAGTTGATGATTTTTATAACTGACTACTTCTTTCTGGCCCAGGGTTCTCAACCGGGGCCCTCGGCCCCTTTTGGGGGGCCAAGGAGCGGTTCACTGGGGACCACGAGCAGAGGCCTTTATTAAATAGCTCTGCCGTGGTATTGCAAAACCCTATTGATGAGCAGGGTACGACAAATGTTGACAGTCTTTGGAAGGGGACCACAAACCATGAAAGGTTGAGAGCCACTGGTCTAGCCTTTATTTGTCTGACGCAAAGGAAACTAAAATTGTGCAATGCGTTTACCAGTAAACAACAAATGCAGTTGCGTGGTCATGAGATACTGAAGAAGCTATCTACTGTTAGCATGATCGCACTTGAACAATATTCTTCCGTAAAATTACAAAACTGCACTGAATTTTACTGTTATTAGTTCAATGAATAAAACTGCACTGAGTTTACTTTTGTGCGACCCGTTGGGAAAGCGAAACAACGCACCTGGGCGTCGCGACGCACAGTTTGAGAACCATGGCATTAACAGAACGTTTGTTAGATGAAGTGTAAGCAGTGAAACTTGCGTGGTAAGCAAATATATTTGCCGTTTAAGCGAGCCCAACATTTTTCTTCAGGTGTTTAGTGCCAGCATGTTTATGTTGAGAAACAAAACAGATGTAATATGCCTTAAAACAGATGCATTCAAAAAGAAACTGGCTCTCTGGGGCAGTTGTGGGCAGAAGGAAGACTTGCAGGTGTTTTCTCGTTTGCACAACTTTTTGACAAATGCTGATGTGTACAGGAAAGAGTAGGTCAACTCCTTAAAGCAGTCGGGTTATAATTTTGACCATTATTTGCCCAAACATGAGGATCGTCGGAAAGAAAATATCTGAATCAACAATCCCTTCATAGAACATATCAACTCACTCATGCAATCCTAATTCCCGTGAAAAAGTGTGAGTGAATTGCGTTGCAATATTTCTGCCACATTTCTGATTATAATTTAATAGTGAATACCGGTATCCATCTCTTAAGGCCAAAGCAATCAAACTGTTGATGATGTTTTCGAACACCTATATGTGCGGGAAGATATGCGCGAATGCTTTTCAGTTCTACCTCTAATCAAACAAAACAAGAGAATTCTAATGAATGTCAGTGCAGTGCTTCTATCCGAAACGATGTTGAAGCCGCGATTAGCTTGCGCATAGCCACCAAAGCAGCAGGAAATTTTCGAGTGATTTTGAATAAAATTAATATAACGCTTCAGTGTATCTTATCTTTCACAAGTTTACTAGCGAATTGCTCGTATACTCATGTAATCATTAAAAAAACTTGACCAGGCAAAATGGATTTGCAACAATCATAGGTCTGTTTATTAATGTGTGAGCACCTTTGCTGTTAAAATTATTTTCCGATACTCCCTTCATTTCCCGTCTTACTTTCGGTTGCTGCCAATAATAGCATTCACGCTTTATACGAGGTATTAACCGCAAAGCAGTTTCTAGTTTTTAATCGGCCCCATTGGCTGGGAAGATTGCTTGTTGTTGCATATAAAAACTTCAACTCTTAGCGACTTATTGCTTTCGCTCAATGTTGTCAGGTGTTTTGTAGCATCAATGTTGTCTCAGTTTTCAACTAAAGGTTTGGGGATTTTTTATCTTCGTTCCTCAGCTTGTCTTGACAGTAAGTCCTTGTGGATGGGTGGTTGCAGTGCAACCAAAGGTTTATCATATTTTCGTTACTTTGGCTTGCCAATGACCAGTTGCGATCACCCATAGACCACCGCGTGGTTGTGTCAATAAATTCCAGCAAGTACGTCAAACGGCTTACGTATTCTGTGTTGCAATGCTATTTAGTTGTTTGTTGTGTCGCTATACACCTCAGAGTTTGTACTACATAGTTGTTTTCTGCTGTGGCATTAACTGGTTTTGTGTTGCACTCTTCTTACGGAGATAAAGACAGCTGTACTTGGGACTTGTGGCTTAGGAGTTGCTGCGTTTCAATCACTTTTCAACTTTTGTGCACTCGACAGAATTGAGGATGCTTGTATTGTAAGCGAAATATAAACTCGTTTAATATCACAGTGGGTCATTGTACCTTGTTTGGTTTTAAACTACTGTGGTTTTCATGTATGTGTCTTCCTGTACAAACAAAAGTTTTTATCTATTCTAAAAGATCTAGTATGCAATAGAATTAGTTCTTCCTGACTCCAAATGCTATTCTACCCACCATATTTTGCATCTTCTACACACTTATGCTTTAAATTTCCACCAACTCTTTAGTTCCGGACCAGTTAACTCTGCCTAGGACAGTTCCAAACTGCTGACATTGCAATACTTCTAACGTGTTTTTTTATGCTGTTCTATATAATATATCAAGAAAGTATTTTCAAGGTTGCGGCTACAATCAATTTATAATAGTTTTAAATGGATGACAGCGCGAAATAACAACTCTCCTTATACGCAGTAGGCTGCCATTTTCGGAGAAAGCTTTGGCTGATGAGTCCGTACAAAATGCGTGATGAGATAAGCTGTGAACATACATAATCTTTTCAAGTTTCACAGCTTTTTCAAACTACAAGAGGGAGATGTGCAGAAATGTTTGCAGTTGTTCACAATTCGCCAAGAATCCTGGTGATACGTACATTCCGCTGCTTTGGAATGCCTGCTTTTTCCCAAACGCGTTTTTGATTGTGATACCTGCTCTGCCATGTAGCAAATGGCATTGATTATATTAGTGGTTACTCTTACTGCTCAAAGCAGGGCCGGTGCTGCGAATTGCGGAGTCCAATTAGAAAACTGATGGCGGGGCCCCCACTCTATATACATCAGTAAAAGTTCATATATGTTTTTATTTTGTGTAGCATGTTCGTCTTTAAGCAAAAGAATAAACGCATGATAAACTAAAAATTTGAAAGACTCTGAATGCTTTGTAATTATTTTTAAAAAATAGTGAGTATAACAATGACAGGCATAATGCTTACGCACAGGTCTTTTGGAAAATTACTTTTCAGTTTTTTTTGCAGTCTCTGAATATATTTTCAAGGTCAATGATTTTAACAATACCATTTTCGATAGATGTCATTGCCAAATTGTTTAGTCTCTCGTGTGAAATTTTTGATCGTAAGTATGTTTTGACTAGTTTTGAAAAAACCTTTCAACTGATGCAACTGTTACAGGCATAGTCAGGTAAACCTCAAAACAGTAAAAACATTGAAAAATACTGTAAATCGATTTGTCTACTAGCACGTATTCAAACAGAGCGTGAGGCGTAGAGGTACTGGGGAGAAGAAATTTTTCAGAGCTTCAAGTTCGTCAGCCAGCAGTTAGCTATCATCACTCGTTTTTTTAGTAACTACGTCTCTATCAGTACTCTGTTTGATTGTGATAATTGTTAAAGCTGCTTCAAGTTCTGCTGTGTGTTTCCTTATTTCTGTCTTATGTACATTTTAGAAGTTATGTATAAATCCAAACAATTTTACATTGCCTCTAAGTTGCTCAAGGCTACACACAACTCCACGGACGGAAGTGCTTGTCCTAGCACTAAGCTGAAACACAGATCTCTGTACGTTTCTTTGAAACACTGATCTCTGTACGTTTCTTTCCGATCATCCAAAGGTTGATCTGCCAAATTTTACTGAAATCCCCCTCTAAACTATTTTGAAAACTTTTTGGAATATTGCCAAATACGCAATGAGACTAAAGCATGTTTATAGGTCTTGTCTCCACTATTATAGTTACTATGTCGCTATTGTAGACATTTATTACATGAAATAGTCGGAACAATTACCAATTTATAAAATTAAAGCTTTTCGGTTGTTGAAAACTCCGGTTTTGTCACTACAGAGGAATAAACTCACGCAGAACTGCGTTTGCTTTACAAATTCGTCTATCAATCTCCTTGTTCTGTCTTCCGTCATTCGTGAATACCACCTGGATATACTCGATCTTCTCGACATGCTGCAGTGTATTGCTGCTTACTTTTGGCATACACTGACCTGCATTTCAGGAAAGGCCTAGAACCTCAGTCTTTATAATTCCCTGCTAATTCCCATTCCATCTTGGTGGCTCACTGTTGGAAACCGATCCCGTTCATGTTGAAGGCCCTGTTCAGAAGATGCGGGCAGCACCAAATCGTCCGAAAAAGCAAACAGTTGATTCTGCAGCTTGCAACAATGACACCCTCGTCGACTCGGCTGTGGCTGCCTATCCGATTCGTATACACCAGCGGTGGCCAAACTTCGGCCCGCGGCACCCTTTTTTCAAGCACCACGTTTCCGACTGTGGACTGCAGTGCAACAGCACTGGTTGCTGCCTGTATTAAATAAGTGTAAAAAAAATGCGATTTTATTATTATTGTTGTAATACAATACACTTTAAAAAACCTATGCTGCATAGATTACGTAAATCGCACTGCATTCGGCCCTCCAGTGGCCAGGCAGTCGCGAATTCGGCCCTCGGATCAAAAAGTTTGGCCACCCTTGATATTGAATATGAAGAGGAGTGGTGACAGCACACACCCTTATCGGAGTCCAAAACCCACTAAACCCGTCGACACGGACACAAACTTCTGAGCAGGAATACAGTGACTTGACGGCCAGTAACAGCGCGACCGTAAGCACTGTACTCCCACAACACCTCCCAAAGCTTTTCACGAGGAACCTGGTCGTATGCTTTTTCGAGGTCGACAAAACATGTGTAGACGCCTTTGCCTTTCTCCCAAGATTTCTTGAGAATTTGATGAAGAGTGAAAATTTAGTCTGTAGTGCTACGGCCGGTGTCAAGCGAAATTTCTGACTTGCGAAATTCCTGACTTCACACCATGTACCCATGCACGGAGTAATATTCTACATATCAAATACGCTGATAAAACTGATTATTAGGGCTTAGGAATTCGTGTTTAGGTAAGTATGTTGGGTTAGGGTTTGGGTTAGGGTGAGAAAAAGAAAAATAATTGAGGTCAACGACTAAGCCCGAAAATTTTCAATGGTAAAAGTTATTCCCGTGCTATAGCTTGTTGTGGGTACCTGTCGTCTAACCAAAATGTTTTAATTTACACAACACACATCAAAAAAGTAATTGCCAGACTTTATTTCTTTATTCTGAGAAGCAAAATAACTGAGAAACAATAACAGGTCAGAAATTTCGCAGAGATTAGTAATTTTGCTTCACGCCGGGACGAAAACCGCACTGGGCATCATCCAGCTTTGGTTCAATTATTTCGTGGCATCTTTTTTCAAGGCACTTGTCATGTACTTTTCTTGGAAGGCTAAGGAGAGAAAAGCCTCGGTAGTTGTTGTATTGCTTTCTGTCGCCTTGTTTGTGTGGGGATGATCACCCCAGTTTGCCAACCAATCTTTCGGTACCCTTCCAGAAAGTCATGCCATTTGGCACGGGAGGTAGCCAATGATCTCGTTCTCTATTCAAGGCTTTAAGCGTTCCAGGTCGGATTTTATCACAACCTGCAGCCTTCCCTGTTTTGACAGCTAGGAAGACTTTGTTCGCAGTGATGGGATTTTCTTTACTTCCTCCTCTTCGACGTCCGCTGTGCATTGTGGGAGCTCTCGGAATATGGACGATACGTTGTCTGCAAAGATCCGACATGCTTTCCACCAGAGCCTCCTCGCGCGGTACCTGGTCACGCGAAGACCTAGCTGTGTTTCTACGGCCACATTTGTGTTGGACAGTGATTCCCAAAGTAGTGTTTGCCACCCCCGAGGGCCGCGAAGGGTCAAAAAAGGTTCGCACCGAGGTGATCCAAACCTGATTTTTGACGTGTTCAACGTTAGCACTGCTTGTTTGTGTCTGTCTGTAGCGTAGTACTTGAGGAAAAAGTAGATTGCTGACACTGAAAACGAACTTGTTGACTTACTGCTCTTCCATCATGCAATCATTTTTTCATGTTAAAATACGCTGTTTGTGGCTGGAGTCGCGAGATTTTCACCAAATTCGAATTTGGGTCTCGCTCAAAAAGCTTGGGAATCTTTGTGCTAGACGATGCACTGAATCTACTTCATATGCAGATATTTGTAATCCTGTGCGTATGCAGCAATCGCTACACCTGAAAAGGAGAGGCCATGTGTTGCTCTGTCACTTTTCGCTTTTAACCGGTCAGGGTAGACGAGATTTTGGTTCTATCTGCCTCATAGCCCTTCATCAAAACTTTATTAGACGCCAGCCACTCACTGATACAAATTATTTATAAATCCTAGACTCAGTCCTTTCAAACACCTCGACGAAACCTTAACTCTGCAAGTCACCCCCACACAGCTGCAAGCCACGTCCGAACACTACGAGCGCAGTGGTTCACAGATCATGGCCTGCGTGCTGTAGATCTTCTTCATGTTATTGCTGAATTAACAACTAGCGCAGGATATTTTTGCAAAATATTCATAATCCTTCGACTAGCAGTTCCGAATACCTTCAAACAACTTCCACCCGACAAGAATACGCCACAGAGCGGCAGGAAGCCTCGTTCAATCATCAAGAACACCGCGCCTCATACAACAGTTTGTGCTCTGTATATAATAAACGTTTTTCGTGTTATTGCTCCATTAACCGTTCTGGAAGTTCACCAACAAGTTCGATGAGGATTTGCTCAGTCCACCAAGTTCGATGAGGACTTACACTAGCATTGGAAAGAATACTATTTGTGGAAAGAATCCCTTTCACAGCCAAGAATACGCACTACGATCTTATCAGAGTATGCAATCCCTTACTAGGTAGTAGGTAGGCATCATCAGAGAACTTGCACTCTATCATTCATACGTCATTAACTGTTACAAACTGTTTACTGTGTATGACGACATAATGAAATATAACCACATAATACCAGTAGGATTTTTTCCAGTGGGGACCAATAGTGGATTTTCCATGGGTGGCCAAAAGCATTTTTTTCAAGGGGTGAAACAGTGGTAAAATTTCATTTTACCAACTCAAAACTAAGAGAGCAACCTTTTCTTTTAAACCTTCATTAGGAAAATATCAAATTTCAAAATCCAGGGGTAACCAAAGGCACTCGCTGCCACCCCTTTCTGACGCCCATGTTGCAAAGTATCCAGAATTTGTCGAAGAAAATCAAAGTATCCAGAATTTGTCGAAGAAAAAAAATCATCTACTACAAATATAAAAACGAAAACTCTGTTACCTGTCTTTCATATTTCACACAGTGCAACAGTTGAACAAAGATTCATGCGTACCTTCGAGCAGTTTGTCCCCTCAAGCCCTACTTTTTACATTGCAGTTGTTCTGCAAGCATTCATCCTATAATACAGTATTATAAAAACCCAAGTGGTTCTTAAAATATTATTCAAGCTTTATCTATCTCAACAGATACTGATCCCACGCTTTGCAGTTTTATTTGCAAACAATTCTAAGGTTTCGCGGAGGTTTTCCAACTAGAACTTCCCATTTCAAAAAATCATTTTGGGAGCTTAAAAAACACGTCCGCCCAGTAAGGTGTCCGTCCAGGAACGGCGGAACATCTGCAATGTGAGACGCTATTTCCAAGAAAAATAGAAAGAAAAAAGATTGCCAATTACAGCACGGGATGTGGGAAGTAAAAACTTAGGTGTCAACAGAACTTTCTAAAAATTGCTTTTTAACGTGAAAATGGTGAATACTACTAAACGAGAAAAATGTTGAAAAAAACTCACCTACAAAAAGTCTTATAACATTTACTCCGGTGGTGATAGTCACTCTGGCATTTACCTTCTGTTCTGTGCTCAAAACAATCAGCACATGTGAACAGATTCAATGGTTTAATGTTTTTAAACTTCTGAAAAAATTTTGATACTGTTTTAAGATGGGAAAATAAAAATTTTAGGAGGTTGTTAGATTTACTACCGACCGGCCTACCGAAAAAGTACTGGATCCGAGCTTCGTTCAATCCGACCCCAGTTGTATTTCACGTCACTTGACGTGGTGCTTTAAATTCATCAAGGCTTTTGATATCTCAAAATGCTTTGTGAAGAATTTCAAGAAAATTTAAGAGAAAATATGGGTCACTGAAAGTCGTCTTCACTCAAAACTTTTGCAAAATGCAGCTATGAGAAGTGGCGAGCACACTGGAAGTCACATTGCCTTGGACATATTTATGTCCCACAGTTATGAAGTACCCGCTGATTTCATACGACAAACGCTTGCTGATGGAGGCATCGGAGTTACCAGTGCTATGAGTAAAAATCTTTGTTTGGGCAAATGCACATTGGCAACCATCGGGCCCACTGTGTAATAAGTACCTGGACCTTGCCCGGACAACATGGGCTCATAGTGGTTCATAGACTTGGCATTCCGTAACAGCAAAATGCCGAACTCTTTTACATATTCAGTAAAGATTGTAGGATTTCCGCAATCGCCCGTTTCATACAGGGTCGTTTATTAAGTACTACCATCGCTTTTCTTGCATTGTAATGCCACTAAACATTCTCGTTCAGCTGTAATCACCGTTTTCACTTCAAAAAGTAATTTTTAGAAATAATTGATGACACCTAAGTTTTCACTCCCCCCTTCCTGTGCTGCATTTGGCAATCCTTTTCTTGCGATTGGAAATTTTTATTGGAAATAGCATATTTTTCTTATGCAACGTCAATTTCAGGTCTTCGGTGCAGTCAGCCCACTTATATTCTCATTATATTCTCATGACGGGACGTTGCCTTGAGGTGTTGACGAACCCCTATGGATGTATGCACGATCCACTTGTGCCAAGCTTCAAAGTAAGCCAAGTATTTACTGATTTCCATTTAGCTTGAAACGAAATATTGTGACAATTGTTTACTTTTTCTTTAAGTCACATTGAACTTCAAGAAACACCCGAGAGTTTGTTTTTTCCGTCCTCTTCTTGTGCTGATACGGAAACGGTACAGCGCATTTCCGCAATCGCTGGTTAAGCACACATCAAGTTTTCTTTCTTAAAAAACGTTCATTTGATCGGAATGTATATGCCGCTCCCGCACCGAGCCACACCACCCTGGCTATTGTGTGTTTTAGTCCATTTGTCATGGTATTGTTTTTACGCTTCGCTTGCTACGAAGGAATAATCGAGCAGAGGCGAGCAGTCTCTTGCGTCACTGAAACGCAACCTTGGAAACAATTCCAGGTTGCTTAGACCGGCGGTTCTCAACTGGCGGGTCGCGTTCCAAAAGCAAGTTGTGGATAAGTTCTGCGCGGGTCGTGAACAGCTTGCAGAAAAACAGTTAAATTTTCAAAAAATAAATACCCATCTGATTTTTTATTCGTTTTTTTCTCTCAAAAAAGTAGAAATAGAGAAAGGCGCGCGTCAGACGCACGCAGCATTCTCGTCGCCATGGTAAGTAATATTTGTTTGCCAGCAATAAATTTATTTTGTTTGTATTCTACAAAATGTGGGCCGCGACTTAATGGCCATTGGAAAGTGTGGTACCCGGAGTGAAACCAGTTAATAACCTATTGCGCACATTGTGCTCATCATCATTTATTTTTCGCGTCAATTTGTTTGGAGACTGGTCTTTTTCATTTGGAGATTGCTCTGTTTTGCTGTAAACTTACGCAACACTTACTTATTACCCAGTAGTACAGTCAGATGGTACTTTCCTTCGCCAGTCCGACTTCGTACTCGAGCAGCAGATTTCCCAATTGTTGTCCTATTAATGGATCGCCTTGTTGGCGATCAATCGATCCAGCCGATTTTTCCCGCTTGTTTCTTCGCAGCACTGCCAGGACCCACGCCCAAAAGAAAGGAAGAAACAAACGGGTTTTGTTGTGTATAGACTTCCACTTTGCTGGCTAATTAACGCAGTACCGGCCAGTGTTTGGGAGAGCTTTGTAAAACCCGATACTATGCTTAACTTACACACAAAGGCTTTAATGGAAGCGGCGCGCTGGCGCTGTGCTTCACGCGTTTGTTTCCACAAAGGCTACTCGGGCGAACTCCGCACATAATGGCCGGCCATTGTAAAACGATAGTGCCACACCATTTCACCTAACTGGGTCTCTGTCAGAAGTTTCTGCGGAACAATAGACCCGAGCGCCGGGGCCTGTGTTGTCTCTTTTAAACACTAATTTGATTGCTGAGGCTTTGTGTGCGGTGGTGCGTTCTTTGCTCGGCTGCCAGACGACTAGCAAGGAACTTAGAGCAGCTGGTGGCAGAAAAGTAACAAACATCGAAGGGAAGTGCAGTGTTGAATATTTTCTCGATAAGACAGTGGCAACAACCTGACGGTGTTTGTCAGTCGTAAGCAATAGCTTGTCGAAGAACCGTGCTGAGCACTCTGAGCGCTGATTCCGCAGTCGGCGGCTGGTTGCTGCATGCCTTCCCGTATATGCTTTTTTTCTTTTTGTTGTCGCACGCTTACTCTTCATTCATAAGCGTCGCGACGATATTTTGCTGTTACAGACTACCAGCAATCTAAGATACTTCTGGCAAACGTTGCTGTTAAATACCGTTTATGCCTTTCCCGCAACCATCGCATTTTCTTGTTGATCAGTAAGGTTAGGATACTGGTGCGAAATGATGGTGACAGAAGAGAGTGGAAGTTTGTCACGCCTCTCACCCTCGCACGCGCCCAGCCACGTAACGCAGTTGAGTACAATCTCGTCGGCGCTTTGCCTTGTGACCCAAGACAGTGCAGGTCGCCGTAAGAGACAGTATACTGATACGGAAGCAGATTCTCCAGGACGATTTGCCACAACTTCGCAACATCTTCCAGAAAATAACAGCTGCGAAAGTTTAAACAGTAAGTCGTGTTCGCTGCGTTCACTCTCAGTTAACAACAGTTTATTACAGCAGTGGCGTTGTAGCGATCTCAGGGGTCTTGTATCAACCCTTCTTACTCTTGCTGATCATTTCTTTTCTTACGAGTTGTATATTTTGAACAGTGCGTGCTGAGGCGATGCCCAGACAAGAATCTGTGCAAAGGTGAGTGTTCTGTGAAAGACTTGATGTGAAAAACGAAACCATACAATATTTATAATGCACTCAACTGTACAGTGTTAACAGCGACTTCCTCGAGACAAAACAAGATACGGAGGCATGGGCAGGACTCGCTGAGACCGGTAAGCCCCTGGGCCAACATCAGGCTTAATCCCTGGTTTTCGCCCAATTATTTACTAGCATTAGTTTGCTGTCTGATGTGCGCAACGCGGCGGTTGACATGTGATGTTCGTTGACGTCACAACAACCTCACCCTGGAAAACCTTCAGCATTTTTTGGTGAAAATCAAGCAAAATGTGCCATAAAGCAACAGTCAGTTGGCAAAAGCATGCAGACTCTAAGCGTTTGAAAAGCGTTTTTATGAAAGGATAAATAAATGTTTGCCAGAAACCTTGAAGTAGTTGGTTGGGTCTCTGCATGACCTGGCGATTGCAAAAATTCCAATTAAAAAAATTACAAGTATGTTCGTTTAAGACAGCGGTTCCTAAACTTTTTTTAGGGCGATCCAAACCTGAGTCTGGTGAACACCCCGCGGCCCAAGACGCAAACATCGTATTAAAAAAAATACTGAATATATGGGTGACTTTTGACAGTAGGTTGCTAAGTTCGATTTTCAAAGTCAGAAATCTACTCTTTTCTCAAGCACCTATACGCTACAGAGAGGGACAGACAAGCAGGCAACATTGAAAATACACAATTCAGTTTTGGATCGCCTCGGCACGACCCATTTTTGACCCTTCGCGACCCTAGTTTGGGTCGCGACCCATACTTTGGGAACCACTGGTTTAAGAAGAGACATTTGACACTACGATTACAGGAAACGCGGGAATCGATTCAACAGTGCCTGGAAAAATGCTTATTTTGCGTTATGTCGACCGTCTGATAAAGTTTCAAAATTGCTCAAGGCAAAACTAGCAAAGAGAAAAAAAATTAAATAGGTGTTTGTGGTGCTTAAAAATTGTTTTGGGTGTTTTTTTATTAACGCCGTCCTAAGGCAGAAAAGGTATTGCTGGTTTCATAAATATTTAAAACAAAAACTTGAAACAGCAGGTTATACAACATACATAAAACAGCAGATTTTGATCAGGTTTGCCAACATTGGTGGTTGAGAAAGAGAAGAAATTGTCTCAAATGATAAACCAGTTAAGTGCTCTCCGAAAGCAGCTGCTGTCGTCGAAGGTAAGCTTCGCACGCTCTTTGTCAAAACCCTCCAAAACGCGCGAGCAACCCCCACCCACCGGCTATGATTTTCAGGAAAACGAGGCGAAGGTGAATGCGCGAAGCTTCTACAAGCAGCAACAGCAGCAGCTCGAACTGCAACGACGTCAACAAGAGCAGGTCAGATTTGTAAGTTTAGTTCCGTTCATCAAACCTTTTTGCTGCTAACACGAAACTATGACCGACAAAAAAGAAAAATTTGTTTCACACTACGTTGTTTATCTGTTGAGCAAGAAGGTTAAGTAACGTTTTTCCATGCTATTGAGTCATAGCACATCAACAAACTTTTCTCAAGCGTTGTGTTGGCATCAGGAAGAGTGGGTTTTCTTTCGATCAAATAAATGAACGACCAACTGCCACCGTACCTGGCAGTCTTACTTTTACCAGAGGTTTTTTCTTTGTTGGAACAATAGACCTCCGGCGACTGTGATTTGTTATGGCGAGACCTCCTCATACAATCGCCAACCTTACGTAAGCAAAGCGCCAGAGGAAAATCAATGTCTTAAATACGCTTTTAATGATCCGGGATTTGTGAAACATTGCATTGCACACACCTAAAACAAAGTTGTTTTTGGACATCTGAGTTCTGAATCCCACTTTGAGAGCTTTTATGTTTAAGCGACACCCTGCGGCGAAGTAGGACGGGCACTACAGGCGTTTAACATCTGGCGAAGATTTTGATAATTAATTTGCAGTAAAAACATGAACTGTATGGAGGTGAAAATTTCATCTTTGGGATAGTGTTTGACTGGCACAGGCAACATTTGGCAAAAGGTGCCCAGTATAAGATGGTTTTTGACGCTCAAGGCCTAAGCTGGCTGGCAGTGGGCAGAAAGTCTTGAGGGGTTTGATTTTTGTTCCTTTTAGCTCAGTTTTTCTCTTCCGACATTCTACGTGCACTAATTCTGTTCATCAGAAACTTTGCCTGCCTACTTCGATCAAACGCATGCATTCATCATTTGTTGAGGGGCTGTTCTATCAAATATTTTTCGAATGCTGAGGGCTGTTCCATCAAATATTTGACGAATGCATTCACCATTTGTTGAGGGCTGTTCTATGCAAATATTTGCGAATCAGTTGAACGCCCGCTTCGTGCTATGCCTTGATTGCTTTTCCTGAATGGTCATTTTGCATTTTCGATAATAATTTTCATAACTTCTCATTAAATGCTTTTGCACTCGAAAAACTTTTGCAGCCTGAAAAATTGTGTACGCAAAACAAATTAAACGCATTGCTTGTTTTAAAGTTTTTAAGAAAATTTTTTAGTGGAAAACTAAAAATAAAGTTTATTCTGGCCAAGAGATTGAGATCAGCCAATGAGGAAGAAATGCAATTTTTGTAATAAAAAGTAACATGAGAGAAATGTTTACTTGTTTGACCTTTGCTACTTGTCTTTTGTGTACAGTATTGGGAAGATCCTTAACGCTTTCTTGTTTTTCTATCGCCATTTTGTTTGTTCAGCAAATGTGAATAGCGAAGGATTTGAGACTATTAGCACAAAGTTCCCAACATTTCTGTTCCCTTAACTCGAAGTTTGGCGTTTCATGTGCAAGTGCGGGAAAATCATATGATAAACGGGCAGTTCATTTCTTCGAATAAGCCTTTACATAATCTTATAGTTCGTTTGCTGAAAGAAACAAGAAGAATGCTTCGTACAATTATATAGATCTATATGATTTTCTCTAACGCAAGAATGGTTGAGGCAGTACACGTCGGAGCTCGCTCGATCCCGCGTGCGGTTTGAGAGCATTCGCCATATGCTGCAGACGCTGACGTGAGCTGAAGTAGAAACTGTTTTTTCTTTGATGACAGATAAAGGCTGAAAGGTCTTTTGTTCAGCAGCAAGCTTACTGTTCATGACTATCGCAGTTCAAGTTCATTTGTAGCTCGCTGGGGTTTTCTTTGTACTCTTTAATTTCTCGAATGTACTGAGAATGTAAATTGGTGTTACTTTTCACTACGCCAGTCACTGAGTTTCGAACGAAAGAAGCGAATGTAGAGATTTCCATCAAGCAACAGTGTGTAATTGAAGTCATTTCAAACTTGGTTCAAAACGATGCAGTCATGTTTCTGAACACTAGCCTTTTGCCAATGCCGTACAAAGACCAAATTTGTTACCATTAGGGCATTCAAAGCCTGTTGCCGAAAAGTCATCGCTTCTTTATTTGCGCACGTTCAGTGGCAACGCAGAACACACCGCGCTTTCCGGTCGGGCTGTCACTGAAGCCAGTGCTACATTCTGCTCCCTCCCTGGAGAGCGCGTTGCGCCTGAAACAATCGAGCACTCGGCACATTGTTATGTATTTCCATGTGTTGTGCATTTGAATGGTGATGGTATCTGGTGGATCCTCTTTCACGACTAGCGTTTGCTACGATTTCCAGCTCCCTGCCAGGGCCAGCGGAATGCATGTGGTTTACGTAATGTTATTGTTATCTGAACTGTCAGTATCTTTCAGATTGGCAGACAACAGCAGCAACTGATCGAACAACAGCACAAGATCAATATGTTGCAGCAACAAATGCAGGTTTGCATCATTTAAATCCAACGCTGTTGAAGTTACAACCACCGCCTGCATAAAGTCAAACTTGCAGCTTAACTTGGAGGCCGGATCGGTGTTGAACTTAACCGCTACTGTGTTAAGCTAAGGTTTGGATCGGCTGTAAAAGTTTATCGGTGCGTCGGGATCAAAGCAGGACGATGCAGACACACTTAACGATTAATAATCCCTTGTTTCCTTCCTGCAACGCAACGCATGCTATTGTTTGAAACAGCAGATAGTGCAACCAGCGTAACGCTTTTTCACACTAGTGCCTAAGGTGGTTTGCGCGATAGTGTGATGATAACACTATTCTGCGCGGCGGCGTACGGTGGTCCACGAGCGGATGTCGCGATAATAAAGAATGCTGCTCTATCAAGCTTACATTTTTTACCGCTTAAAATAAAAGAGGTTTTGATTTTGCTCACAGGAGATCGCTTCCTCCTGGTTCCAGCAAGGGCCAGAGCCGGTCAGCAACATGTACGCGCCTCTGCAAAGCAAACTCCATAGAACGTCAGACAACCTCCTGACTCAGGGAAACTATTTTAACCAATACGCTGCTTACAACGCCATGGTCGGTAAGGACGAATGATTAACGATGCTGAGGGATTCCTACATGTCGCGCGATTAATCCGAGGGTCCCTCGCTTGTCTTTCAATTGTCTTGTGTGTATTCGCGAATAATGCGAAGGTTAGGCTCTTCTGTTAAGCACGTGTTGATTACACTACGCTATTTGCCTTTTTGATAAGGCGCGTTGGTGGTGGCCTGAGCAAGTAGACTTTGAAGAAGACTCTTGTTTGTGATTGGACGTCATTGATTGTCAGAGTTTTGTTGACGGAAACCCTTTACCTGCAGATCCTTGCACTGCCCAGATCTTGGCCTCTTCAGCGGGATTGGGTTTGACCAAACCTCAGGTGGGTGGCGGCTGCAGCGACGGCAGACACGCGAACCGGCGCAAAGCATCAGTTGTATTACAATTATTGGGCAGCGAACAATGGAGTGCGCCATGCAGTCAGCTGCCAGTTTCTTAGTAAACTGTCGACGTCTGGCTATCGAGTTGCATTGCACGCGGGAAGAGAGAATGGTTTGGGACGGCTGTTTAACATATCTATGCACGGCGGCTTGTTCTGTGGGGAAATTGTTTACTTAACCATGATGATGGTTTGATCGGATGTGGGTCCGGGACGCTGGGTGCTGAAGTTTATTCAATTAATGTAGTTTCCTCAGACCAAATGTTGTGTTTGTTACTTTTCAGCCGTTACTTCTTCCTACTACACGAGGAGGATTTACAGCCATGGATTTAAGAGGGTTTGCGCCTTCTACCATATCATCGATCGCAACATCTCACCTTCCCGCCAAGCAAACATCAAACTGTGTGCGGGGTGAGGATGTTGTTTCAAAAATCAAATGTAAAAACTTACTGACACACGAGGCAAACAATTGAATACATATCTCCTGTGAAATTGTTCCGTAATTTCTTGCTCTGCATTTTCAAAAATAATAAAAAGTAGAAAGAACAAAAATTTTTGTGCCACCCAGATGACCTATCCCCGCACGGCCAAGGCAAAGCATCGGGCCAGCGAACGAACAAAGAGGAGAGCAGGACCGAGAAGCAGTGTTCAAGCAGAGACAAACGTTCAACATCATTAATAGGTGTTGAATCAACGGAGTCATCACCTATGGTTAGTGCCCCTCTGATCTAACGATGCGTTTGACATATAAGGCAATACACAAAGCTCCTTAATTTCTCATGAGGGCCTTACCTTAGACGAAAATAGCTTGCATTATCACCTTAGCGCTGGTTACAAATGCTCTTTATCATGATGGCAGTAAGGCTGCAGTTGTTGGCGTAGAGCGATTCTAACAATGGCATTGACAACAGCTTAAGCTCGTCAGCGCTTCTGTCGAGACCGCAGACGCAGCAAAATGCTTTGTCAGTAGAAAATTACGCAGCTTCTTGCGATGAGCGCCGACGTCGCAAAATACTGCATTGCAGGACGTTATGCGTCAAATTTGTGTTCAATAGCTCTGGTCTGTCGCATTAATGCAATGAAACGCGCCTCGAAGAATCCCTGGTGAAGTTCCGATTGACCGGTCGTGGCTGGCAACCACACGTTAAAGAGTCATTTATAGGATGCTTGACTAAAGCGAAACGAGACTTGGCGACGTTTTGAAAGATCTGTAAGGAAAGCTCGCGCCTCACTTGCTGCTTCCGTCTATTTTATAAACGCGGTCCGTATCCTTAGACATTGATAACATTCAATATATTGATAAACGCACAGTTGCATTTAAAGTGCCATCCGGATCGGCTTCTAACAGAGGTAGGCAATGAATGGGATCAAATTGTAAATGCCTGTGTTACAGGAAACATGGCTCGTGCTGAATTGCGTTACAAAGACGTCCTTTCAGAAGTTTTGCATTGTTTTACAAGGACTTGCCCGAAGTCATGTAGCTGTAATGTAGAAAGCACGTCAGCAAATAGAGTTTCGTGTTAACGCAGGGAAGCAGGCGTACATGCCGGCCCGTGTCAATCACATTCAGTCAGTGTTGTCGGCGAGTAACTAAACCAGTGTTAAAGTAAAATGGTTAATGCGTTGCACAAATCACGCGTCATGCCTTGAGAACCAGCGCACCGATGCGCTTTGACGAAATGGACATTTGATGATTGCCTCGCTCATACATATGTTCGAATGGGAACTTTGTTGTCGATCGATACTGCAGAGCGACTTGCGCCGTCGGCTGAACTCTTGACTACATGACAAACCACCCGCCAAACAAGCGAAATTGTTTGATTTTCTTTCTTGCTATTACGTCACATTGCGGTTAAGCAAGCTACCTCGGTATTGAGTGCAGTTGTCCGCGTTATGACATCTCACGAAGCTTAAAGTGCTTTTACCGTGAGGCTAATTGCAAGCCGTTGTCGCAATGCATTATCTGAAAGTTCGCGGTAGCATTGTGACAAAAGCCAGATACGTTATTAGTGGCTAATCAGACAACGCGCGTTAGAGATGGGGAAACAATTACAGCTATGCTTGGTTTTCGCTTTGTCCTCTAGTGCATGATGGCAAATGTCATAACTGCTGTTTTTGTTTATGTTCCGACAAACTTGCTGGTGTTACCTTTTAATTATATTTGCTTAATTTCGTCACACTGGTATCTAAGAAAAGATTTTGTCTGCACGCATAAGCTTGAAAGAAGAATGTGCATGTACATCCATGTCCGTTGAATGACCAACGCCATCATTGTCTGCTGACAAGCTTTGCTGCAAGCGTTTTTACTTTAATCCTGCATCCTGCTTTTCACTCATTCTGTACCGTAGACAACTATTTGTTTAGGATGTTCCTGTGAATCTGACAAGGAAATTGTCGTCAACATCAGACGGTTCATCAGCATCCAATCTGTCAGTGTCAAGCGAGACTAGAAAAAACGGTGAGCATTCTCGATCTGAGGATAATCGCAATTGTTTGAAACGGAAAAGGGTTTGTGCGCTCTGACAAAACAGAACGATTTCATGTGTCGCGTATACATGACCGCACAAAAACGACGCCGACATTTGTTGCAGCACAAGCAGTTGGAGACGATATACTTGTTGTTTTCTCTGTTGTGTAGCATGCTTAATCTTTGATGAACAATTATTTTAGTCGAAAGAATTGATTGGTCTCAGCTATCTTCAAACAGTCTATGTGCTTTGCTAAGGGTGTTGGCACTTGAAGCACATTGCTCACTCTGTATTTACGTTTTCTTTCTTGTTCTTCGCCAGTAACCGGTCAATCACCGCAGAACCAACGATTTTCTAAGAATGATTTCAAATCACTGCCTGCCAGTAAGGTGAGAGTTGTGTTTTGTGCTTTTGAAAGCACCAGAGGTTCACACGACATAATTCTTCTGTTAATCATATTTTCAGTTTTGCAACCTGCCCGATGAGCACACTTCCTTGAATATGTATGAAGGTGAGTAGAGTGTTTCTGTTAGGGTAAAATTGCGAGCTGCATGAAGCTACAAACGGTGACAGTGATGGCCTGTTAAACTTTTATTCATGCACTTTAGCAGTAGTCCGCAACCTCTGTGTAACCGCGGGCCGCTCAACGCTTGGCAGTTTTACCGCGGCCCAGGAACACCCTACGATGGGGGTTATTTTTCAACGGCTGAAAAGAAGTTACCAGTTGGAACCATCAGATAAGGCTGCTTAATGTTTGTGTGCCGCTGAAAAATTGTCACCACCAGCATACATTTTGTAATTTAGCGGTCCGATACCAATTGACCCGCGACCCGGGGCTTGGCGACCACTGCACTAAAGTGCATGGGTTCACAATAGCAAACAAAGAACTTCATATTATCTAGCAAACGTTGCTTTGGGAAGAACGTGCTTAAAATGGGAGCACGTCTGGGCAGCGCAACAACCAACTCCTAACACATCAAACATTCTGAATGTGTAGTCGTTACTGGTTCTATGGAAACGAATACAATAACTGCACGGCCTAATGGTGCGAAGTTTCTGACGTCGTATGACGCACGTTGTGCAGCATTATTAAATAGCACACTAAGAATGCGGTGCTGGAGAGTCCTGTGCAGTGCTTTGCTTCATCACTGCAGCATATCTTTGAATGTGATGTCCAGTGTTTTGTGAGCTTGCATTCGAATTTTTAGCTGCTGAATGAAATATCATTACATGCAAGTTGAAATTCACTTTGCTGGCTTGCTTGAGAGAAAATTTCAGGACGGTCACCAAAATTTAGGACGGCCATTAAGATGTTTCTTTAGCGTTGTGCAAATCTTGAAAAGCAGCGTAAATGATTCGCGGTTACCAAACCATTTTCTTCAATTTCGTCAGCAGCGCCACCTCGTGACGAAAAGCGCAGCAGCGAACACATCAAGCGTCCGATGAACGCGTTCATGGTGTGGGCCAAGGATGAGCGAAGAAAGATCTTACAGGCGTTCCCAGACATGCACAACTCGAACATCAGCAAAATTCTCGGTGGGTTGAAAGACTAACATGCCGGTCATTTTTCAAATTCACAAAGGCTTTTCAAAAGAGGAACAAATTTTGCAATCAGTGACTGCGTTACAGGTGCAAAGTGGAAAGAAATGTCAAATGCTGAGAAACAACCTTACTACGAAGAGCAAGCTCGCCTGAGTAAACAACATTTGGAGAAATATCCTGATTATAAATATAAACCTCGACCAAAGCGTACATGTATTGTGGACGGGAAGAAGCTTCGGATATCAGAATACAAGGTTAGTGGCCAACCATCGCGAACCACTCCTCGACAACATGTAACGTGAAACATTTTCATGACATGGTTGATGAGAAAACCTTCCAGTTGATTCAATGTTTTGTATTACGTGAAAATGTGACCAGCAATGAAATTAAAGCGATAAGCGGTGATGAAAAAACAAATACAAAAAACACTAACATTTTTAAATTGATGTGTTAGCTCAATTATACTTGTTGATGCTCTATTTTTCCTTTCTCAATTCAATCTCAATTTGTTATGTGTCTTGAAAAAAGATGAATCTGTGAAATTTCAAAAAGCCTGGATTTGACGTGGTCATCAATTTCAGCAGTTCTTATTGAAATTACTGCATTTCATTTCTCTGAACGTTGAAGACGAATTAGAAAAAATTAAAGTCACCGCAGTGGCTTGACCAACCCACTCTGTAAAAACTAGTTTTAAATACGCCATCATATCAAACTTCTTTGCGTTGTCATACCTTACGTGCTGCTTTCACTCTCATACATCTCCAAGCATTTACTTATCAATGTAAGTGCGATGACAGCGAGGCGCGGTTTTGTTATCTGGCACAGACAAAACTTCAGTAATTAGCCACGCGCTTCAACGCGAGGGGTCGTTTATTTAAGTAATCCAAGTAGTGAACTTCATTGAAAAGCATTGCGGAGATTTCATTTTTTTGTGTTGATGGGCAATTCGGGAAACCACTGAAGTTGGAAATAAATCAGCCCTTATCGCAGTTAGTGTGTGTTTTCCACACTGCTTTTGTGTTTCGGAGAACAGCCGGAATGATTTATGTTGAGGTCAAAATGAACTTGGAATGCGACAAAAAAGTAATTTGTTTTTGTTTACTAAATAGCGATAACTACACAGAGCCATGTGCTTGAAATTTAAGCCCAAGCAGTTAACTGGGATTGGACCCACGCAAACATTGCTCCTCTTCGGTAATGGCAATTAATATCACTTTTGCAAGCAGTGTTCTCTCTAAGAAAACTTTACACTGAGCAAATTTTTATTTTAGTGCGCATGCGCAACCGTGTAGACGCACAACTAGTATTTTAGTGCGCATGCGCAACCGTGTAGACGCACAACTAGTGAAGCGTTTCAAGCGGTATAAAAGGCTATGCGATGTATATATCCATATTAAATTTGGAATGTTGCAAGCTCGCAAGAGTGAGATTTCACTGCGCACATGTTCTGGTGGTGCTGCGCAGTTGCACAGCTGCGCAACTCAGGGGGGACATTGTTGACAAGAATATGATGGCGTTTGGTAGAAACAATTGATGACACAGAAGTTTGTTATTCGGAGCAAAACTTTCGTCCAACGTTGATTTCAGGGATTCTTTTGCATTTCACGTTCGTCAGTGTCGTAGCAAGTGAAATGAGGAGCAACTTTAGAGTTTTTTTCGCAGTGTTCCTCTATGTTTATGTAACTTCACCCACGCACTGTGAACTTATAACGGTTGTGTACGCAAACATTTTGTTACGAAACAATCAACATGCAATTGTTCATCGCAAACAGGCTTTGATGCGGATGAGGAGGAACGGCATCCGTGGTTACCCACCATCAGTCGGATCACCCCCCCACTCCTACTCATCCCCCCCAAGCATGGTGTCAAGCACTTACAGCAGCATGCAGCACG
>JGI24021J15306_10000971_pt1 | contig 25931 bp, 13 predicted proteins | sample Ectturendosymbi1_FD_15306 | JGI IMG/M metagenome (IMG submission 15306) | reverse complement strand
AGGTTTCGCAGTCACGAATGTACGCATAAACTGAAGCATGAAGTAAGCTGATTAATATATCAAGCTTGTCTGCGTCAGTGACGCCCTCGATTCTTTGCATGTAACTTTGGAGACATCGTTGCCAATGCCAGTTTCGAGGTCCGTCAGGTGAGTTGGCGTCAGCATCCAACAACGGAGGTCTCATATGCTTTTCGATAATTCCAAAAGCATGAAAAAAGTCTTTTGCTGAATAAACTGTAGTAACTCTATACTACAAGACCTCAACAAGGCTTTATTCAGCAAAAGAGAACAGCAGTGAACAGAGCCACGGTCAAGTTAGAATGACAATGACGAACACGAAAGTAAGGACGCAAACCAAGGAATGCACAGCAAGCAATCAACGCGCTCAACTGTTACGCTTCAGGGAATTGACTACCACACTATTATGCCTATACTTTGTTTCTGAAAAGAAACTATATTGTCTTAGCCATAAATTGCATGAATTGCCTCAGGTTTGGGCGCTAGGGAAGAGATTCGAAGATAGAAGAGGGATCTAGGGGTCAGTATTCAAACAATGCAGTTCGAATTTGATAAGAGAAACAAAAAGGATGTAAATGTTACTCGGTAAAATTTCATTGAATTTTCAGTGAATGAAGAAAGAAAGGTCATAGTAATTTCCCAAAGTCCGTGTCAAAATCAATGGAATGGTCTGGGCGCCATCAGCAACTACCTTCTCTCTATGCATGTAGTTTTTTATGTAGTGAGGTTAGTCTTGGTTAGGTTAAAGTCTGTTCACATGCCTGAACGCTAATGAGCTATGTAAACCTAAGTACCTTTGTCAAACGAGTATCTATTGCATTATAGTTTTTAATTTACATCGTCCATTTAACTATTTTCTGGTAGTTAAAATTGCATCAAGTGTGTGTTTTTGCTCCTCAAAGAAGTAAATATCAAAATTTTGGAAATCTACTTTTTGGGCATCAACATACTTTTTCGGACAAAACGCGGTAGTCCCGCCAATTGTTTTGCCGTCCTTCGCCTATATTTCAGTGATATGGGCAAATTTTCCAGATGTGTTATTTGAGAAATTGCAAGTATTTGTGAGGTGATGAAATGTCGATTGACAATCATCCATTAGTTAAGGTAGTGCGTAAAGGCAGGTTTGGTCAAGTTAGGAACAAAAGGCATCACACAGGTCACAAGAGAAGGGTGATAAGTAAAGCTTGAAAATATTCGAAGGTTAACTAAGTAAATTACTACAAAATGAATGATCAAAGCATCAGCTTTAGATTGAAAAATTTAAGCTTGTTATGTTTTAATCTCGGTGAAGTGTAGTGCAGACAGCGAAAGCAAATTCTTGGAAGAAACAATAGAGGAAGAACTTTCTTGAAAATTCTACAGCACCAAGTGAAATACTTCTTGAGGTAGAGGTTATGCAAATTGTGATTGAGTTGGTGAGTGCAGACGGGAAAATGAAGGAAGAACAGAAACTCCTTCAAGTTTTTCACTGTTTGGAAGAAGCAGGTTTTACGGGTACTATGTTAGATAATGCTCATAAAATTGGAAATCAGGCAAATGAACTTACGACAGAAAGTGAGCTTACTGGTAGCACTAAGCAAATCTGCATGCAGCCATTCAGCAGACTCGAGCACACAAGGTGGAGTGGTTTGCTAAAATTATTATCACATCCGCTGCATGTGATCCATCCGCTGAAGTTATTTTGGAGTCAACAAGTGGCGAATTTACTAATTGACAACACAGAAATGCATGTGGCAATGACTCAATGCAATGCAATGAGGAAAGGCATGCATGTGTAGAAACATTCCTGCAGAGCAGTGACACACAGCAATTGGTGGTTCGACAACTGCTTGTGTGACGCAGAAGGTAACAGATTGGGTGATGATCACAATTTGAAAACGCTTCACTAAGGGAGATTGATAAATCACTATTTAGATCGAGTAACATTCAGGAAAGTACAGTTGTAAACAAAACATCATACGAAAAAATGCTTAGTTTTTACAAAATGTATTTATAAAACTGTTTTCCGTTATACTAACCGGCGAATTTTTAATGCAAAAATTCCATCCCAAGGCAAACTGGATTAATTACGCGGCTGATTGATTTATTTAGCGAGTTTCACTGTATTTTTCACCGTCGTATCTGGCAAAGCCGGAAAAAGCACTTTCAAAACTGTATCAGCTCGTGCCCAATTTATCTTAGCAACATTGCATGCTTTACTTACGAACAACTTTGTAACACTGACAGGAAATGCAGCCGCTGACAGCTGGATTGGTTTAACTGGAAGTGGCGGCTCGTACACGTGGATTGATGGAAGCTCCGTTGGTTTTTACAACTGGCAAAGTTCTCCTGGAGGTAACAAATGCGTTTACATGAGAGCAGAGGACGGATTGTGGGTGGACACAAGCTGTAGCGATGCCCGAGTATTTGCTTGCAAACAACCCGAAAGTAAGTCCAGCTTGTTCGGTGTTTCATCTGCGTCACGACATGCAGAACGCGTAATTGTTCGGTGTTTTTTCTACATTATGACATTGTGATTTAATGATTGATTGATTTTTAACGCTTTTAAAAACTCAAAAGTCGTTTAAAAGCATGGTTATTCTTTCACTGGTGAAATGCAGCGAAGTGTAGCGGCGTTGCATGGGGTAACTAGACTTGTCACATGGTAAAATCTTAAGCGGATATAATAAGTGTAGTGTGTGGCTGCAGTACCAACCGCACACTGTGTGCGCCCAGTTGACATCCAACAGCCTCAGCCATTGGACAAACATGCCGTGTTTAATCGGAGCATAGTTTTCGATCAGAAGAGTTAAGAATGGTTCTGGTTACCCATTAATAAATAGACGGCAGATGTTTGGTTGCAACGGAATAATTTTTCTCAAAAGAGTATCATCATTTTGAGTGTGCATATATCGTTATGGAGCAAATATCGTTACATTGCGTACGACTGAGTCTTTTCAGTGGTCAGGATGATTCAAGCAAAACTTATTGCAACGCTGGAATGAAGAAATGAAGAGCATTGTCTTCCTCACAGAGTTTAAAGTTTTTTAAGCACGAAGGAAAGGAAAATCAACACAAGCAATTTTTAGCATTGCCACGAGAAAATTAAGCATTGTCACGAGTTAAAAGAAAAAAGTTCTATCAGAGAGTTTAGTTTTTGGTTTGTCTGAAGCATTTTGCTTTTTTGCATTCTTTCTAATCTTGGTATGTTTCACGAACGATTTGCAAGTATTGACAGTTCGTTTGTTTACTTGCTTCTTGGAAACTCTCCACCAACACTGAAAAACATAAGGACCCTGTCGAAATTTTTTTCCTCTGTTTGTGGAAGCATCAGTACGATAATTGGACCCAGGACGAGGTATCACGGAATCGAAAAACCGAACTCAGCAAAGCCACACGATAAAGTTTATTTTGTCTAAACCCCAAAGTCATGTTTTTTAAGTGTTTTGGAATATCTCAGTCGCGAACATCATTCCAGAGGTTTATTTAAACTGAAAAGCTTAGATACCAATTTTTTTCGTAATTAGCCTTGCTAAATTGAATATTTTCTGTTCTGTCGACAGTACCAACACCATCTTCGACGATACCGCCGCCTACTGGAGGTAGTATGGGCATGTAGAGCGTTTATCCTGCTATCGAATTACTTGAATTTGATTTATGGTTCCTGCCGTCGCCTGCATTTTTTGAAATTGTGAAAATTCCTGTGCCTTTGGCGTTGGAAGTAACATTATTTGCAAGAAACGTGATGCACATGGTCCTGCACCATTATCGTACCTTTTACTTATATGAGATAATACACAAGTACGATACAGAGCAGTCCTTGCATATTGTCACGAGGTTTTTATCCGTTTTTCCGTTCCTATCAATAATTATGTTGAAGCATTGAATACTTTTTTTCGTTGGGTTCGTTTAGCAGTCATCGCTTTAAAGCTGGTTTCTTGCTGTTGTGATATACAGTAAAAAAACTTAGCACCACTGTCATTCAGGTAACTCATATTTTGCACAACAACTCATTTGATCTGGCCTTATTGAAATGATAGATTTGACACCAAAGTTTAACGTCTTGCGATCTCTGTCGGTTTTTATTCGAAGATTTTAATCAATATCTTGATAACACTTTTCAGATCCCACTGACGTCGAAAAGTGCGGAGGAGGAGGCTGGTTTTCTGATCCTGGAAGCGACCAGTGCTACTTGGTAAAAAGTTTTGTCTACATATACGGAATAATAAGATTATACCAGCGTTGTGAAACTTGCTTTAAATTATGCAGCCTAGTAGCAGATCGCGTGCTTTATGATCCAAATTTTGATGTTTGATGGATTTGGAAAGAAATAGACGGAAATTTTAAGTACGTATAAAGAAATGTGCAGCTTTAACATTTTCAGGTGAACAGCGCACAAGCAAGAACGTGGTCTGACTCTCGACGAGATTGTCAAATACTGGGGGGCGATTTGGCGTCAATCAACAGTCCTCAGGAACAAGCGTTTTTACTCGGTAATGTTTGTTACGCATTTTGAGCTAAGTCAGCTAGACACAGATGTTATTGGACTTGTCGATTAGTTGTAGCCCTCTTAACGTTTATTATTGAAAAAAATTGCCGCAAAATAATGTGAAAAAAACTTTTAAGGAATAAAGTATAATGAAATAATAAAAAATCAAATAAAGTAATAAAAAAGCAAGATTCCGTGCCAAGAAATCATGCGTGATTAATCGAATAAATGCATCTGACATGAAAGTTGCAAGTCTTTTCCAAACCAATGGTTGCTTGCTTTTCAGAAACTGTTGTCTTTACATAACGTTTCCTATTTCAAATACATATTTTTCAGACAAACCATTTTTACAACGAAAAGAACTTGTTACGTTATTAGCGCATCGCTCAGTGGTTTGAGTGCATTGCCGTTTCATTTGATCTTTTGCAGCAACTGTCGGAAATGTTCCCACTGTCGCTAACGTCTGGATTGGTGGCTATGACAATGCCAATGTCGGATTCTCGGGTTGGGCGTGGAGCGATGAGACGCCGTTCAACTACTTGAACTGGAATGATGGCAAGTGTGGCTGGCGTGGGCGTCAACGAAATCGTTGCACTTTCGAAAATGAAATCTTTGTTTAGTTAAACCATGAATGAACTTTGTCAAGTAAACGACCGAATCCTTGCTTTCATTGAGCGGTACGGAGCAAGTTTCTTTTGAACTAAAAACTCAGAAAATTGACTTTAAAGATCCTAGAAATTGATTCTATCTACGTAACGAAAATCTTGAAGCATAGCTGAATTAACGAATGCCAGTGTGTTTCCTTTTTGCTGGCATAGATTGCAAACAGAAACAAACAAGTGATTCAGTATCAGGCTTTCTCTCCAGCTAACAAAACTTTTTGACCAATCTTGTTGCTTACGAAAAATTTACTCTATAACTCTTTAAAAAAAACTTTCTTAAAGGGGAAAAGAGATATTTTATTGACCTATTAAATTAGCAACCGGCAAAATACAGCTTGTATCAAGAATTTTTACCAAAAACCACGCTTCATCAGCTTGCTACCAAAAACTTGTTTTTATTGACAAACTTTACCCTAGCGTTATGATTACAAGCTGCTAACCATATATCTGTGCATCAGAGCTGCAGTCAGGAAAATAAAGGTTGTGTGAGTACTTTATCAAATAAAATAGTTGAGGTTTCCTTAGCTTCGGTGTTGCTCTGTGGAAAGTCATTCACGTAAAAATCTATTGTAAAACTCTTCGTTTTTTATGCCTTCATGTTTAACTTTTTAAGGCCTGCGCGTTTTCAGTCATAAATCGCCAATCGATAGAGCTAGAAAGAGCATTCTAACCCTCTCAAAATGTCGATAGTTTTCTAGATTCGTTTTTAAAAAATTTTGGCAATTTTGGTTTTTAACATTTTGCTGGGCAACATAATGTCACGATGATGTCATCTGGAGCTGATAAAAATTTTCAAGTACCAGTTACAAGTTTTTCTTTGAAAATAAACTAGGCGAAAATCCGTATCTTTAGAGACCGTGATTGGCCATCTAGCGTTAGCACTTTGCAGATTATGGCCAAAAATCGGCAGTCTGAAATTTTCTGAAATTGTGACATGGATAAAGACTGTTTTGTTTCTGAAATAGAGTGTCATACCTAGCAAAAAAAAGGGAGAAATGCAGTTGTGTGCGGTGCCCTAAGTAGCAACTGGCAAATAAATATTCAGGTGAAAGGCGCAAGTTAAAATTAGCGGTCGGTGGTTAGTGTGATGTTGCTAGCGTCTAAAAATATACTGTACTTACTGTACAGAACCTCTGAAAAGGCTGCACAGATTTTGTGTTACGAGATTTTTACGAAGTTTATACCAACGCCTGCTGTATCGTTTGTAAGTTTTATTTCTGATGATACAATTATGAGTGACTTAGACAACAGTCACATTTCGTTTTGGCAATAATACAAACACGAAAAACAAAATGCGTAGCTTTGCTATTCTGCACAAAAATCTTTGATTTCTTCCCTAAAACGAAAGACCTTTTCTAGTGGTATTTCAGCTGTTAAGAAACATTTGATTATTTTTCTCCTATTTATTAAAAGTTACATGCCAGAGTTTTAAATACTGCATACATTGGGATGTGTTGAATCTTTACATGTCAAACCAGTTCGTGCTGCTGATCAATCCACCAAAGTTATTACTATTTGTTGTTTTTAGGGTAATTGAAAATAACTCAATAAAGCAATATCTCTTAAAACTATGTGGACATGAAGCTTCAAAATTAATTTCAAATGTACAAGCTTTTGGAACTAGAAGTAAATGTACCTTGATAGCTTTTGGACATGATTAGAATGTAACCGGTGAAACATGAAGTATACATATAGCTATTCGTGTTGTATTTTTGGAGAATATATGTGGTCATATCACATTGTCAAACACAATTTCGCAATTTACAATGTTTATAATCCCAAGCACTCTTATCAGAGAATTTTTGCTTACACGAATGAATTATACATATCATTACTCATTTATACGCAGGAAGCAACTACGTCAAGATGTATTTTGTCCAGTCACTTTTTACAGATCCGATACTGCTGTACTGCAACGATTACGGAAAATAGAGTTGTACTCAGCTTTGACACTGAAATGTACTCGTACAGCTTGCCACTCTGAATGTTTACTGGCTGATGCCAATAGCGTGTTGGAAATTGAAGCGTAGTCGGTCGATGGAAGTCTAGACTTTAGTCTTTTCAAAATTATTTACTTCACAGAGAAAAATGAACAAACTTTATCGGTTCTCTTGCATATCATTTTAAGCAAAACTAAAAATTTGAAACAACAGACTACTCGGAACAGCGCCGAAGGTGCTGGCTGAATAAATGTTTGCTGTATTAGCGCCACCATGTGCTTACATTTTGCAAGTTGTGTGGGTGTGAAGACTTCATTAGCTGGGTGTGAAGTGAAGACTTCAATAGCTGGGTGTGAAGACGTGTGGGTGTGAAGACTTCAATAGCTTTCATAGGAAAATTAAGATCTACCGTGTTTTGCAAATTCAATATTTCAGTATTTGGAAGAAGTCAAGCAATCGCCTAGTTTTTGCTGGCGTTTATTGAATTATTTAAAACTGACATCAAATGATTTTTAAGATTTCAAAGGACTTTTGTGCTTTCTTTTATAGTCTACAGCGAGCTGTCTGCTGTGAAGTTCGTAATCTTTGAAATTTTACGCTAAACATCCCTTGATAATTTCAGGTTAGCGATATAGCGAATATGTAAAATTTTGATTTCCAGCTGCTACAAAGTGTAAGCTTTTTTTCAAAGGTGAACCTAACAATCCTACGATGGAACAGTGTGTGGAGATGTACGTGGCTTCGGGGCGTTGGAATGACGTTGACTGCCTAGTGTATAGACACTTCATGTGCGAAAAGACTGGAAATACCAACAGTATCATCGGAAATGACGTGGCTGACTCAAACTGCAAGAGCAGCGAAGCATGCTGTTTCAGGTAAGTGCCTTAATATTTTCGCAAGCTGTAGAATATGAAGATAGTACACTTCAGTGTCCATGTTTTGCTGTATGTACGAATCTCTGTTTTGCGATCAGGAAGAATTTCTTCGTGTTAACAATTAAAAGTGGACGTTTTCATGGACGTGACAGAAGCATGTATGGTTTACTGCTGTTCATGACAACTGGATGCAGATGAACACTGATTTTTCTTCCGGTCTCGACATTTCCAGTCTCAGTATCGTAGCCACTGGGCATAGTACTTCCACTAACTCCATATTAAGCTGCACTTACTTTTCAGCGCTAAATTATTTTTTCTCTGTTTGTTCAATGTAGCTATCACGGCTCGTCCTCCCAGCAAAATATCTCTCGACAAAAAAACTTTCTCCACTTTCGAGTCCTTTTCATGTTTCAGGAAAATCGACATGGTCATTGGAAAAAAGGACGAAACAACTGACAACTGTGCGTTTTCAGAAAAAGAAGTTTACACAAATGTAGATATAGATAAGTCGTTGGTAAATGACAAAGTGCTCTGCTTCATCAAGGATGATTTAACATGTCCCACTGCAGGAACAAAGTTCTTCCTGCTATAAACCGAGCTGGCCACCACTGGGATCGTTTCATTGTGTAAATATGTTGCACAGAGCATTTTAATTCTACAGACATATTGGAGTTGAATACGGAGGGGTCTTGCCGGATGAAGCACTTTCTGCTTCTTCTCAGCGAAGTGAGAATTACCGCGCTGCTAGAGGAAGACTTAACACTCCTGCCGATGTTATTGTAATTGGTGTAAGTATTCCGAGTTAGTGCAAGCTTACTGGTGACAAACAAACAGCCTTCCAAAAATACAGAAGAGTGCTTTGACGAGCAATGTTGTCCTTAATGAAGCTCTAATTGTTGCTAAAAGTATTTTACGCGTAATGATGTGCTAGTACCAAAATTAGATTTGAGAACTGATGTATGACCTCTTGATGGATACAATCTGAAATGTTTGAGCATGTAGTCAGCACAGATTAGGAGATATGTACAGTATGCTGCTTAATAATGACAGTTGAATCTTGCTGCACATAAAAATATTTTGCGCCAAAAGCATCTCCTAAAATCCTTTATTTTTTGACCAAATTTACCAAGTTTATTTAGCTACAAAAGCTTTGTTATTTTTGCTCGATATGAAAAATATTATTTTGGGACAAAGAGAGGTTGGAAACATCTCAAAAAAAGATGCAAAGTTCAAAACATGTTTTAATAGAAAAATACCGAAGCAGATCGACTCAGACTGAATGATGCAAACATTTAGTTGTGTAGGATCACCGCTGAAAATGTAAAAGGGTGTAGCACATGTCTGGTGGCTCTGATCGAAATATTAGTTTCGGTCTCTTTTTTCGACCCTGAGTGAAAACCTTTGTTGCTTCTCATCTGATATTGCAATATTAAAAATTATATACATTTCTGTAAAATCTCTTCTTCAATTCAGTAACCCTTCATTTGGTTTGGTATCTCAAACTAGATTTAGGTATTACATGTATATCTTGTGTTGAATGAATGCAATGTTAGTCGTTCCCTCAGCGGTAGTTTGCTGCTAGTGATTTATGCGTCAAATTTCTCTGGTGACTCGAAAACAAACTTTCACATATTGTAAAGATGCACACCTCTTATTTTCCGACATTTCACGATTTCAGTCGTATTATTGCAACAGCGTAAGTATTTGCATCAGCTGAAGACGTGTTGGACTGCCATTCAATTGTTCTTGTAGCCAAACAATCACTCCTACTGTGATAAAGCCGGCGTAGATGGACCATTTTGCTTCTGCATTAACTCGATGGACCTGAGCAAACTCGTAGTTTTTCTCATCAACTACACGGCTTTTATTGGGTGCTGGTGTCGCTTGAAGCACTTCGTGGTTGATTTCAGGGTGAAATATCGCTTGGAAAAGGTCATGGATGTTGGGATCCCAATTCAAATGACCCTGAGCCATGGCTCCAAGTAGACTTTAAAACACCGAATGAAATAAAAGGAATTATTACACAAGTAAGTCGATATTGAAAACCACATGCAAGGTCAACATAAAGATATTTTTCTTGGTCTGATGTTGGTTAATTTTGTTAAAGGGTCGAAACGGCGTCATTCAATACACAGAACGACAGTGGGTTACATCTTACAAGATTAGGTACAGTCAAGATCCTGTTCGGGAAGGACCAGACGTATCTGAATGGGAATGGCTTTCTGATTCTAGCGGAAAACCTATTGTAAGTATTTTTGCATTTCTTTTTCGGATTTTTAGACGGTTAGGGTATTGCATGATTGTCTCGAAACCAAATACCAATTAATGTTTTCAAAGCAGAGTATTGTGAATTTTAGTTGAATTTAAGCTGAGCAAGTCAACAACTCTTTCTGCTTATAGCTTTTCAATCGTGGAAAATTATTCATCGCAGCTAGCGAGTTATCAAACTGATTCAAGTTTTTGCTTGTACGTATTGCGTAGCATGATTTTGCAATCTATACCAACCGTTGCTAACAGTTGTTGCGATGGGGTATTTGACAATAAGACTTTTCTTTTTTCGTTTATAAAATCTTTCTTTAGGTTGCAACCGCTGCCATCGAGACTTGCATAGGTGCCATCGAGACTTGCATACGCTGACGGGGGGTACAAAATGTAATTCACCATCCTCATTTTTTGACATTATTGTATATCTCCAGTAAACACGGGACTGCTGGGTGGAAACACGAAATATTTTTACGTGGAAGAACAGGCAAGAAACGTAACCACATGCTGTTCCCGTGCCAACAACCTGCCTAGTAAAATCTTTTGTTGCTATTCTTTGTGAAATTATTTCTGAAATTAACAGCCTTTCAATTTTGTGGCTGTATTTTCCGTGTTTTATCCACTTTCGCTGCATGAAAGTTGTCATTAGTTTCCTCTCTCGCTGTCGACTAGAGTTTGCGTGCAAATATCCACCAACCTTTTATCGCCAAACAAAATAATACTAAATACGAGTCAACACATGGGCATAGAATTAGACAACAAGAGAGATCTATATACTAAAAGTTAATGCTGACAGGTTTCAAATCGCCAAGTATAAAACTGTGTCGTCAGGAAACACACTTGTCGCTTTTTGAAACATGCATTTTTGTTTTCACCTGAGGCCACCAACCTCCATAATTGCTTCGCGTTTATTTATGCTATAAGATGGATGATCAAACACAGCTAAGATTCTCGATTTCTAAGTTGTCTTGACTTTAGATTTTTTGTAGTGACATAATGAATCACTAGTTTCATTTACAAGGAGTACAGACTAGGGCCACTNACAAGCTGATGTTGTTGAAAACAATCTGGTTGAAATGCGAAACAGATTGTTTTTTGGATGAAGGCGAAACTTTCAATCAGTTCATGTCTTATCATTGCTGTGCGTTCAGCTTCACAATTCACACGGTTATGCTTTGCCCAGATATTTGATGGAAACAGCGACCAAAACACGCAAGTGACCAACTTGTTTCCGCGGCCAATTGTTGCACGTCACGTCCGGTGTTACCCGGTCACTTGGAAAGACAGACCTGCTATGAGATTGGAATATATCGGATGTCGTGCCTGTGAGTGCGTTTGGCGGTGTTGGTAATATGCTTCAAACTATGCTAACCACAGTTTTGTAAACTTTTTCAGGTTTTAAAATTTTTTCATCTTTTTTGTCTCGTCCACCATTCAACAAATAGCGACTGGTATCAAACGTTTTAGTCCTTTCCCCATAATTTCGTGTTAATTGGCTGCAGGTTCGTATAATATCTTTAAACCTGCACAACATTCAACGATTATGTTAAGAAAGTGGCACGCAACACAGACATAACTAATATCTTTCAGTTAAAGATTGTGTTTTTGGAGGGAAATTAACGATATTTCAAAGCTGAAAAAAGTACTATTTGACGGTGACCGTGCTGGTTCTCAGACTATGTTTAACAGCGTACGGTTGTTTTTTCTCTTCATTTTGAAGTAGAAAAGTAATTTGGCTAAATTTATGCTCTGACGAAACAGATGTTATTGCTTCATCGTATTTCAGCGTGTTTGTTCAAACTTGGAATGAACTCTGGGATTATCCCTGATAACATGATAAGAGCTACATCAACGAAAAACGGGAAAAATCCTCGCGACGCAAGAGCTCCAGTTGACACTAGTAAGGCAATTTTCAGGCAAAGTATTTTGGCGTACCTGAATGCAAGTACTTCTTTCTAGATTAATTGTGTATCTCCTCACCTATTTAAAGGTAAAAATTGTTTAAGTTGTTCAGCGGTGCGTTTTCCGACGTTTGTCCGCTGTTAACAAATTTTAAGAAGAATTTTTGGGATTTAGGTAATTAGTTTTTTATTAAAGGTTGGTCAGGCACACAATAATCTCATTTCGAAGTGCAGTTGACCGAAGTTCGCAAAACAGTGAAAATTCAACAAATTTTTGTTACAATCAAGAAGTCGGTTTTGTGCTAATGTTGTTTTTAGCACTGCGTGGCCGCAGACTAAATGACTAAAACGCAGTGTAACTGAACAAGATTGTACTTTTTAAAAGTTTTTGTAGCAATAAGATTTAAAGTAGATGCTGAGCGCAAACATGCGCTGGTTGTTGTTTTGAAAATACGTTCATGATGAGCGCGTCGTCATAATCCTTTGTAATTGCAGAGGAATGTTTGCCAAGCTCGTCGGACAAGGGTGCAGATTACCGAGGGTGGATTTCAAAGACAACTAGTGGACGAACCTGCCAAAGATGGAATACGCAGTCTCCTCATTCGCACGACGAGTAAAGCTTATTTTGGCTTTTTGTGGGGCCTTGCTTCATTGCTGTAGATTTGTCCTTTGCTTTTTGATATTAACAAATAGGCCAAAGGATTCCCTCCAACTAAAAGCGTTAACTGGGTGTCGTGTAGAATCTTGAAGCTGACTTTTCCACTCACCTGTGGGCATAGCGACGACAAGTGACGACAAACCTCAAAATTGTTGATTGCGCAAAACTCCCAAAAGCACATTTTTCTGTCTGGTTTGAAAAAAGACTCTAGTTCATTTTATTCGTGTTAACCGACAGAAAGCAATTTTGGCAGCCATCGTCCAGAAATTCAATGCAATCGTAAACCTTGAGAAACATGTTTAAAATTCCCTGATGTTGTGACAAAAATGTAGAACTTTGTTACCGCCACTTTTGGAAACCGTTTCTACGGAAACTAATACATTTTAGTGCAATGTTCTTTTTTGTGTTACTTTCCTTTCTCCACAGGGTCATGTAAGGATAGGAACGCTTTTTTCCTCATTTTCTATACTAAAATGTATTCATGATTGGTTGATGTTTATACGGAGACAATACATGCTCAATTTTCGAGTTTTGAAATTTCCAATTTCGAGTTTTGAGTCTTCCAAAGACTATCTGTTGGTTCCAGGCCAGAGATCTACGGTTGGTCTAACCTAATTTCCAGACCCTTATTCAAATAGAATCAACAACATTATTAGTACAATCATCACAATACACACATTACCCTTTACCGTATAACTTCCCAGTTAACGGACGTCAGCTGCATTAAGGCAATGTCATATCTCACAGTACAAGACCTGTCCAATTTCCACTTCATGCATACTTTTTTATTGAAATGGATCTTCCTCGCTACGTTGTTAAAGTGGTTACAAAGAAGCCGCTGGCAACGTGCATCCGTACATTTTACCTAATATTAAGCTCAGCGTTTGAGGATAATTGCGCTTAGAATAGATTCTATGAAACTTAAACCGTATATCCGATTGAAATCATTCGCAGAACATCCGATAAGTATCCAGACGCAGGCCTTGACAGCAACTTCTGCCGAAATCCGAAAGGAAGCAAAGACCGTCCCTGGTGCTACACAGTCGACCAGAATACCAAGTGGGAGTACTGCAGCATTCCAACCTGTCCATGTGAGTAGATCGTTTACGAATCAAACTAATGTTAGACCTCGTTTCTCCGTCGAAGAAATCTTTACACCATTTTCGGAATCGCCTACAATCCTCAAATCCTGTTTGCTTTGACGAAAGCGAGTAACATCAATTGTGGAATTGAAAACACGAGAATGATCAGAGGCAAATCAAAATAAACAAATCATCGATAAACCAAACTATCATGAAAACAACAAAAATGAAATTTCACAAGCAGTTCGTAGCAGGCCGGTGAGCACAGGTAATAAGAATTGCGGTTTGTGCAGCAGTTGTTTCGTGCAGGTCAAGCCCTTGAGCTTAAGTTTTTGAAATGGAAGCGTCTAGTGGGAGGAGTTCGAAAGGCTGCGGAGAGGATTGAGAGCAGCCAACTTTTCAGACTCTCTGAGGATAACTCCATCGTTTTTTTGGATAACGTGGTATAAAGAGACAAAACCCTTTACACGGTTTTATGCCATGTCTGACAAGTCACGACAATAACAGAAGTGCAGCGCTATCGGCAGATTACCGTTGGAATGCGGAGTGGTTGGACAACACCACGAGCCTCCGTACTTTCATCCCCAACACCAGCACCCACCCTACTGGAATGAACATTCCAAGAACAGCGTCGGTCCGGCTCAACCGCCTCCGCAGAGGTGTCAGATGTTTCCGCTCCTGTTTACACAAATGGGGTATGGCTTCCTCTGCGTCCTGTGAGTATGGCGCAGAAGAACAAACCGTCGACCATGTTGTCCTCCAATGTCCAATCCGTTGACCTCCTCATAGACTGCACGGCCAGACGTTTCTGGATGATGAGACAATCGAATGGCTGATTAACAACTGCCCCGTGATCTAGTGCGGCCAAGCAATGGTTAGTAACAACGCGCTCAAATCACTAAGAAGATAACATGACTTCAGGCTAGTAACATAACTTATAAGGTGAAATGGCCAATGACAGACAGCAAGAAATACCGAGGACACTTGCGTTTGTGCAAAGAAGCAAATATTTATAAGCAGGCAGATCACGGGCATGCAGTATTCAAACACGTATAAAACAAACATATTTCTATTAGGCGCACGCGCAGTAGCTCTGTGAACCCTTTCAGTCCGGCGAAAGCCCCAAATCTTGCAGAGCTTTGCAATCCTATAACTTGCCAGGCGATTGAGCTAGAGAGCTATCCAAACCATCCACGGATTCAGCAAGTCTTGTGGTCAAAATCGAAGAAAAACGTTTTTCGTTTTCGGTGGGGGATTTCTGGAGGTGACGTCACAAAGAAGACACGCTTTAAAAATTTTGGCCACTTTTGGCCGGCTCTGGGACCCAACCCATTGACCCACTCTTTTGACTCAAAGTTTTGTTGAAAACTAGGTCAAAATCCGCGTCTATAGCGCCCTGGATTGACTTTCTAGCATATCTGTAGCCAAAATTATGGGTCAAAAACCCATTTTTTGGCCTAATTCAAAACTTTTCAGAAAAGACATAATTTGCACTTTCAGGGCAAACTTTGGCCAGTCATAAATTGACAGCAGATTGCGCTAGAGAGCTGTTCAAACCCTGTAATGACCAGTGGCGTTGTGTAGTTTAGAATAAAAAAAATGTTTTACATTTGGTTGGGGGTTTTGGGCCAATGGGATCATGACAGGGGCATGTTTTATGGTTAATTATATGACGTCATCATCCGATCCTCCGCGCCAATATTTTGGCTCGCAGTATTTTTGGATTCTAGGGCGGAATACGCATTTTTAGAGCTCTTGATTGAGTTTCTAGCGTTTCTGGTTCAAAAGTTAAGCCAAAAACAGCTAATTGGTAAGGGGTTTTTCTCAATACTTTTGGGGGATTTCCCAAATTAATTTTAAGTTTTCTTGGCCCTAATCTTGGAACCAGGAATGCTAAAAACCCCTTAAGACCCTTCCAAGTCCCGAATAGTAACCAAAAAACAGCCAAACTCAAAAAAATTGTATGTCATTTAATGGCTCCTGGGGGTCTTAAAAAGAGGTCGGGCAAAAATGCTGACGTTAGCAAAAAATAACACAAACATTCTATCATTGTATAAGCATTAAAAATAAACAGACATCCTAAACTGAAACGTTTATTTTTATTGCAAACTACATACCTGCACGAGCTTTAGAGGGTTTCAACAGCTCTCTAGCTCAATCTGACGGCGAGTTATTGCCTGCGGTGTAATGTCCCCAAGAGTGACTTTTGAGGGAGCAAAATTTTGGTCAATTTTTGGTTTATAAGCCATAATTTTCGCTCCCGATATGCTAGAACGTCAATCAAAGGCTCTATGGACGCGGATTTTGAACTAGCTTCCAACTTAACTTTGAGTCCAAAAAATGGCCCATTGGTACGGCGCCCAGGGCCAGGCAAAGATGGTCAAATAACGCAAAAACACCCCTACTCTTATGACGTTTCCCCCAGAAAAGCTCACACCTAAAAAGAAAAACAAATTTTTTTCGATTTTGACTACAAGACTTGCTGAATCCGTAAAGGGTTTGAACAGCTCTCCAGCTCAATTGCCTGGCGAGTTATAGGATTGCAAAGCTCTGCAAGAAAAGTGGCACACGCGGGACTGAAAGATTAATGCAAATTACAAAACTCAGTTGAAAAGTTGGTGTGTCGCTCTAGCAAACACTGCGTCTAGCCTCTCACTGTGGAAAACGTAAGGTTTCGGCGTGTCATTCTAGTATACGATGCGTGTAACCTTGGTACAGCAAGGTTCAGCCCAGTCTCCAAGAGCTACATTGCACAATTCTGCTTGCAACTGAGAAGCANGTAATTCGCCTATAAACTTTAGTCCTTTTTAATAGTTCCGGAAAAAACAATTAGGCCTATACTACATNGTAGAACAATTAGCGTTCTACATCTTTTTCAAAAAGATATTGCATAACTATTTTNCTCTCAGTATATTTTTGACTTTGCATCAGGATTGATTTTCTGGCAAACAAATTTCNAAGTAGGCCTATATCCACGAATATTATTCAGATTATACTGGGCAGATTAGGTAATATGTTTATAGTTGATAGTTAAATGCAATAAAATGTATGTTGAATTCGGATCTGTCATCAGAAACCCACAATTTTTAGATATTTTTGCAACACAGACACAATTTATATCATTTTGAGAGGAACTCAAACCTGTTTTACCTCTCCAAATATAGTTTTGTAGACATTGGTTAAACCTGAGAAAAAATTCGTGATGATGCTGCACTGATAAAACTTCTCAGTATTTATGAATATAGCACTCGGAAGCAGGGCCGTAACGAGGGGGAAAGGGGGCACAGTTCCCTGGGGGCCGAATGACTGCAGAGGGCGCCGAAAAATCACAACAAGGTCACGAGAACTTTCTTCAGTACAATAAATGTGCTTCCAAAAGATCTCAGGTTCGAACATGGGGGCGCCAAACTAGCTTCTTGCCCTGTGAGCCATCTAACCTCGTTACGCCCATGCTCGGAAATATTTGTGGAAAGAATTTTACTAATCAGTTGCTCAACCGTCAAAAAGACAAAATCCAATTGGGTTCAAAACAGTTGTCACCTTTAGAGAAAAAGAGCAAAAGTACATAATTTTTATAGAAAAATGTGTGATACAAAAATCCATNAAACATGCACCAATAGCATGACAAAATATGTGAAATTACCGTGTTGGATTAATCAAACTGAAGCAAACGTTTCGAATAGCGTCAGTCGTACACTGAATTCCCATCTTCGTCACAGGAATGAGTTGCTTGAAAAAACTCCGGCAATGTTTGTATCTATAATTCGAATTTTGCGGATGCCTGTGAAAACGTTTCTGTTATTACTTGTGCAGCTTACACACCATCTGGTTGGTCACCAACTTCCAACAGCCTGAATGAATACGTGGAAGTGCAATTCGANGACTTCTACAAGGTGAGTTTTGCGCATGTCAGGAATGCAGCATACCTTTTCTTGTATTCTAACCAAGGAAGAAGTGGACACCAAACTGACATATCAGAGACTGTGATAAGCTTATGCTTTCAAAAATTTGGTATGGATTTTCTAGCCACCGCTCTGCTTCTTGACGTGAGTAGTGGCGCAACTGACGGGGTAGCAGGGGTGCGAACTGCCCCGCTGGCGAGCTAAATGTAAAAACAGGCCCCCACTTAGCCTATATTTTGATTTTCGTATTCTTTTTTGTGTTGCAGTAGGTTGTTGTTTTATTGCGTTTTTCAGAGTATTTTCTGCTGATTTGGAGTATTAGTACAGGCACCCACATCCGGATTCACTATCGTTTCCCAAGTATTTTTTCCAAGAGTTGGCTAGTGGGCCCTCTAAAGCGACCAGCCCTTCTGCTTCAATTTCGCCACTCCTGCTCACACATCTAGTTACGCCACTGGTCGTGAGCTTGATGCATGACTAAGTAAAAAATNTATTAATGAGATTGCTAGCAGCTTTTCTAAAGTCTACATCAACGTACATGAGCNAAGTGGTTTAATTTTTGGTTTTCTTGTGTTTTTTGNGAAATGTATTCAAAATGCTTGTCAGCATCTTTATCAACGATTTTATGCTGTCGCAAGGTATCGTTTTGTGTGNCTACCTTTTCTGTTTTTTTGTGTCAGTTGGTTGAAAAAATTAGTGCATATTTTTTGTGTCAAGCGTTTTTTCTACTACTGGGAAATCAAGTTTCAGATTTTTTCGGTTTAAAATTTCTTTCCGAATACACATCCATGTATTTGTTAACTTCTTGTGTCTAGCCTAATGCATTTAATGCATTATATGGACAATGCTTAAACATGTGAAAAACTTTTCAGGCTGTTTGTGGAAAACTTTTCAGGCTAGATACTGATATGGTGGAAGTAATTCAAGAAAATAGCATGTCACAAAATCGAAAATTGTAGATCTCCGGAGGTTCGCGTTTTGCATTGTATTTTATCTATAGGGGCAGAACTAAAGTTTTGAAGATTGTGAGGCCCACTGCACCTCGTTTTAACCGTTGATCGGTATCAAGGCAACCGTAAATTTACTTCCATATGTGGGCATTTCAACAAAAATGTTTGTAACATTTCAATTTTGATCTTTAACTATAACGCGCTCTNGTTCACGTCAGTACGATCATTAAATGAGTATTTATCAAGCCTTCATGTTCTCAAGGTGTCGGGAGTAACGATTTACAAGAAAGGCTCAAGCTACGTAACCACCTACGCTCTTTGGTTCAGCGATGACGGAAATAACTTCAAGATTTATACTTCGATGGATGGCAGTGATCATGTGAGACTTTGATGCCTGTGTTGCCTGTACAAATTTACCCCACTTACTTCGTTTTACGACTATGCAGTCACAGACACGGTTCTTTTTTGTTATGTCTAGGTCACCAATTTTTTTGAATGCAGCATTTAGTCCCCANATAAAGTATGAACNAGTAAAACCATCAAACATTTGTTTGAGCGATTTGCGACCGAACGAAAAACGTCAGTGCCCCTCTTTTAACAGGAAGTGATATCCTAGCGGAAACAAACATACTGCATGGTTCACCTAACACAGTCCCGTCGCCAGAGGGGGCTTTGGTGTGCTTAGTCCCTCCAAACAAAGCTCCAAGCCCCCCAAGTTGACATATGAAATACTACAAATGAGTGGATATTTCGCCAACTTTTGGAATGTTAAGCCCTCCTATCGAGGACTTTCTGTCGACGGTCCTAACCTAACAGTTGTTTCCTTATTTTTGTATGTCAAATTAGAGAACTATGCTTCATTAGTTTCGTTTCTGGGTCATGCAGCTTTCCAAATGTTGTGAAAACACTTTCGACCGATTGGTTCTCTTCGATTCCCATATTCAGTAATTGTTTAGTGTCTTTGAACTTGGCACCGGTTGCATAAAACCTTGAGAAAATCTTCTTGAGCTCAAGTCTCACTCTTAAATCGACGTATCGTTTCAATCAGATGTTTTTCGGAGTCGACCCTCAGACCGACGAGTTCACGGACATCCTTCGCGAACCCATCTCTACAAAGTACATTAGAATCCAGCCACGCACCTGGACAGGATCGATTGTAATGCAGTTTGAGTTGCATGGCTGCTACGTGGACAGAAGGATTACCTGTTCAGGTGAATACGAAACCAAAATTTCTTCTGAGCTTCACGTGGAAGAACGCCCGTACTGCAGAGGTGTCTTCATACAAAAAGGGTTTACGGACCGGCTTACGGCCATGGGTATGTTCACACAGGCACCATTTGTCGCATTCGGAACGATTTTCTCGGTTTCTCATGGCTTACACTGCAGCATACTCAAAATTGGTTTAAGTAAGACGGACAACAGCCGACAACCATGCTGTTATTGTTGCTGTGTGTGAAGTCTTCCCGTTCAAACAAGTGAAAATTCGGGTTCCATGGAACCTGAACGTGAAAGCGGCGCAGAAGTGCGCATTATCTACCGAATACCGCTCCTTTCGGTTGGTAATGTGCATCAGATATGATCACTGTCTGGTTTGCCGCTTGGATATCCGGCAAGATAGCAAAGGTGGCTTCACACTTAATCCGGTTACGGCTTACGAACCGACTTATGGCCGATGGCAGTCTTCACTCGTGCTCCGTTAGCCATATCCGGCTGAAATTTCTCGGTTTCGAACGGCTTACGGCTTACTTGAAATTGTTTTAAGTAAGCCGGATTTCCGTGGTTTTCGGTGATGGTGTTCTTGCTGCATGTGTGAAGACTGCCGTTGGCTATAAACCGGTTCGTAAGCCGTGATCGGATTCTATGTGAAGCCACCTTAATGTTTCAACCGCGTACTGATATCCAAGAACTGCATAACGGGAACCGGATACGGATACGGATATCCGATCCGAAATATATTTTTTCGTTATTTTGAGGATACAGCACGTGAAATAAATTTTGGTCTCTTTTGACCTCGTGAAAAAAGTTGCACATTGCGCAATCATTTATTTACTACCTTCGAAAGCATCCTTCCAACTTTCGGTGCCATACCTCCTAGTCAATTTATGCATTAAACATACACTTTTGGATAGTTTTCGGTTACGGATAGTATGGTTTGAACCAAAACAGGATTCGGATCATATGCGGATATAATGTTTTAAAAACAGCATGGGATAGTAAGAAACAACTATCTGATCATCGCTGATGTGCATATCAGTAGACGTTAGCTATGTATATCGACACCATGTGTGAAAGTTGGTTTAGTCAAATCACCAATATTTTGTTCCAAATACCGAGATGGTCATAAATTGATGTTTTAGGGGTATTTTGGTGGTGGCTATGCAGCGAACGTCTACTGCATTTTGAGAGACCGTCGGAAAAATTTTAGAGACCATCTCGGTCTCTCAAATCACCTTGAAAAACACTTCCTGGATTAGTGTATAGTACCTGAGGCAATATCATGGTACTCCTGTAGCAGTGTTTCGGCTAAGGTTATCTGCAATTAGGTACGCTAATGTTTACCCTGTCACACTTATTTCTGCTTACACCTAGTAGCAATTAGTACCCAAAACTTTCAATCATGCATAGGGTCTGTGCTCCTTCACACATTTTCAAGGTTACCTTCTTTGTTAGTTCAAACAAGTAACAGGCTATCTTGATTTGGTTAAAGTCCATATACAGTCTATCGCTTTGTTCCAGTTACACACAAAGATACATTAGATCTAATGCATTGACATTTCAGATTACATAAATATTTGTAAAGAGAAAGATTAGCAAAAGTTATTGCAATGATGATAGCACATATACAAAAACCGTGGACGTGTTGATAAATTCGCATACAGTAATATTTCTGACCATATTGCACTTACAAAGTTATAAATGCAGTGTGTACAGAATTGTGGCATTGCACTAAATGTGGACTTATTTTACAGTTATGTGCTTCTGTTCGAAATCTATCCAATAGATCAGTAGTAAATAGCAACTTGGTTTGAAGGATTTTGTGCAGAGTTCTGTTGCAGGCCTGCCTTCAGCGAATTTCAATGTATGCGAACGGTTAAAACGTTTAATTTCTGCTCTTTCAGATTATTTCTATAATTTTAGCTGTGTTGTGTCTAAGATAGTGGAGCATGAATGTCAATGATCAGTTATACTCATTTACATTCAAGTATCCTGGGGCTGCATATGTAACTTTTCCTCAAATCGAGTCATCAGTGAGGAGAGCCCAGGCAAAGAATAGGCCCAACATCCCTGAAAACTGGCAGCACTGGTGCAAATGCTTCAAACTCCTGCAGCAGACAGTTACTCAGCAAAGCGCAGGGGAGCAGTTTAGAATGGAGACCAGATTGCACTACTTTTTATGACTGAAAAGGCCAACGAATGTTTAAGGAACATCACTCACATAGAGGTAGCTATTTAGCGAAGGAAAATTAAATTTGAACTAAACATTGTGATGGCTTGACTTGTTAGTTTATTCTATAGATGGGTTTGTCGGTCAAGTGGTGCAGTACTCAGGTGATTTACATTAGGAGGTAACCATCTAGTGAAGGCACATTAAATTTGAAATAAACATTGTGATAGCTTCACTTGTTACTTTATTCTATAGGTGGGTTTGTCGGTAAAGTGGTGTTTTTGCGTAATTCACTTTTGTCGGTCAAGTGAAGTTTTTGCGTAATTCACTTTTGTCGGTTGGTCAAGTGGTGTTTTGGTATAATTCACTTTTGTCGGTCAAGTGACTTTTTTGCTTAATTCACTTTTGTCGGTCAAGCGACGCTCCCCCGTGAAAGTGAAGGTGAATTTGAACAGGTGAAAGAGTTTTTGGATTTACGTTGGTCTAACACCATCGCGAAACTTCCAAATTATCTTCAACCAATGCATAGTTGCAAGTGCTTATGTCGTTACTGCTACAAACAAGCAAAAACCTGTACTGAGTGTAAAACCTGTGAAGTCAGAATCATTGCTTATTTTTAGTAATATCAGCTTCTTACCAACGTCGTGTATTAGAAGTTTTCATTTTCTTGATCAGTCAGTCCTGAAAGCGTTCACATTATTCTACAAACAATACACTTGCTGGTGCAATGAAACACTCATTGGTGTGTTTTTTCTACACAATGATCTACTACAAAACACTGCAGCGAAAGATTTTCAACAGTAGTTGAGTACACATTAACAGAACCAGCCAAACAAGGCAATGGCGAGAAGACATCCGTTTGTTGTGTGATGGTATTCCACAAGACGTTAGCCGTTTCCGTAATACGTAAGCCGTGTGAAGACATCTAACCTGCTTATACTTAGGAACATTGCAAATTTAGTATTTCATTCGAAATCAAGTGGTCACAAATCGGCTCTGGAAATGAAAAGTAAGTAACTGCTTGACATGGTACGGGAGAGAAAAGCTGACAAAAGACGAAAACTTACTCTGATGATTTTTCCACACGTTGCTGCTTATCTCAGCAAATTTCATGACCTCTTCAATGACTTACCGATAAAGTTTGTTGCAGACGTTGGTACTAACTTTCAAGAAGACGCATTCACCATCACTTGTCCTGCGGGATGTATAGAGGATCCATCGCGTGGAACGGTCTATGGAAGCAAAGTTTTCACCGAGGTCAGTAGTTCAAGTTTACCTTGATTCTAGAACTTAAAGAAAAATATTCCTGTTTCAGTAACGCAACGCATCAAATCTCATACGATTATAGATGCTCATTCCTCAAAAATGCAAATTAAATATGAATTTTTTGTGCAAACTGCAACGTTTGCCTAAACCATACTGAGTTATCTTTAAGTATCTTTAAATACTTTTTCCAGAGCTCAGCAATTTGTCCAGCTGCTGTACATGACGGCCGCGTATCAGACAACCACGGTGGTTCCGTCACCGTTGTCAAAACTGACGGACAATCTTCCTACTCAGGAACGTTTTCCAACGGAATTCAGTCTTTTGAGTGAGTGGAAAATCGCTTGGGAAACTTTATGACAGAACGAACGCATGTTTTCTGAACCATTGAAAACAAAGACCAAAATGATAGCTGACGTACGACTACACGAGCACGCGTAAAACATTCTTGCTCTTGTGTGAACTTATCGATATTCCTATTGCACTAAAGTTACTGCATTTACCACACCCTGTTAACAACCAAAATCCATTTTGTCATCAAACAAATGATTTTTGCTGGTTCTACTATACGTGTGAAATAAGTGTGTACTAAATTTATTCTTAGGATACATTAGTGCCAAAAGAGTTCGAAGTCCTTTTGCCCAACACTTCGTTTGTCCGAAGAAAACATAAAGCGTGGCGAAAAATGTTTTCATATTGCTTTGCAATAACTGCTAATAACCTAAAATCTTAGTTTTAAATTGTGGAAAAGCCATAAGCGCATTAAAATCTTCAGTCGCACTTTAAATGATTTTGACTTGAAAAGTATATTTTGCCCATTTTTTTCAGTTGCCTGATTCTGTTAAAATATTTTGTTGCCCTCACTTCGGGCAAGCTATAGGTCTATGAATGCTTTGACGGTTATACGCACTTATTTTGCGTCGTTTTTTACGTTGTGCAAACCTGTACGTGCGTTCGTGCTTAGCGGTAGTTAATTTAACAACAAGTTGAAATAGCATAGGGTCATGTGTTACACGCTATCTTTTTTGCAACATATGCAGCTCAAATTTCTAAATATAGTGAAAACGCAGTTATCTACGTTTTTTATTTAAACTTCGTTAGAGCTAAGCAATATCAAATATATTTCGTTTAGGCATTCCTTTCTTTTCTCGTTTTACCATTGGTGGTTAGCAATTTTCACATTCCATCATAACTACGCATAATTTGTGAGGTGCGAAATGGCACGATTAATATTGGAAGTTGTTTTCTCTGCACACGTTCCAATGGGTTGAAGATAAAACCAACGTACGCCTCGGTTCTTTTTGTTTTAATCTCGAGATGCTCATCTCTTGCTAATGCGTGGCTTATTTTCTGTATATGTAAGACTAGCATTTAACTGTTAACAAAAAATTTTTTATGCTTGCACCCTGTGCTCGAGAGGGCTTCGGTTGTTTCTTGATTAATTTAAAGGCGTGCTTTTGATCTGTTTCAAGTTGCATGATTTGCAAAGCAGATGATCAAAATAAATCCCTTTAGTTAAAAGACTGTACATAGTTGAATCAAAAACGTTGATCTCACAAACATGAAACGTTAATTTATCACTGAGTCTCTGAAGATAAAACATGTCAAATACACCATTTTGATATATCCCAACCCCAATAAAACTATTATTTTTGGTTTGGTTTTCAGTTTTGGTTCAAGCTCACGTTCGTTCAAGTTTGATGGAAGCAGTAAGGTTTTATGCATGAGTCTATCCATAAGATATAAAAGTTGTGTGCATGATCAGATTGCTTTGTTTTAATATTTGTAAACAAATTTCCTATGTATTTTCAAAATTAGCGGTATTTCATTGATATTGACCATGACCTACATAAAGGCGATATGAGGAAAGTGAAGTCTTAAAACGAGTACATCATTTAGATCCACGTTGTATAATGGTGACATTTTGACTTAGACAACACAGATTTGAAAAATTCCTTAAATAAAATTCAAAATTTTTGTTGTTGCATTCGTTTACTGTCAAGGAAGTGAAAAATGTTGAAATGGATTAAATGGTTTATTTCTTAAACCTTGAGCTTCATACAAATTGTTTGAAATGTAACATGCAGAGGAACATTTAAAACTAGTGTTCATCAACCGATTGAAGTCAGTTTTGCATATTTTTTTCATATGAACTTCTATGCCCGGGATGCATTCCCTGTTTCTTGTAATGTGTATTGATATCCTGACATTGCAATTACTGATGCAACAGAATCAAAGAAATGTCCCGATTTAGTTTTTGTTTTTTAACAAAGAACATCCAGTGCTTCCAAAATATTGTCTATTGTTCTATTTTGCAGCGGTCTTTTCCTAATTTTTTTCCACTACTATATTTTGCAATGCTTGCTATTAAGCCAGTATTTCACTTCGGTCTAGCTTACCGCTGTGAGGAAGGATGGAGAGCTTGGAAGGATCATTGCTACTTCTTATCCTACAAGGGCGTATTGAAGAACTGGCAGGATGCCAGAGATGATTGCCTGTCAATGGGTTCCGACCTTGCTTCGATCACATCAATGGGAGAGAACGATTTTATTGAGGATACACGGT
>JGI24021J15306_10000967_pt1 | contig 25960 bp, 18 predicted proteins | sample Ectturendosymbi1_FD_15306 | JGI IMG/M metagenome (IMG submission 15306) | reverse complement strand
CACAAGGAGGCGCTTTTGTTTCAGACAAACTCCTTCAGTCGGATGGTTCCGGGAGTGGACATCCAGCCGGGAAGGGAACCACCTATCATCGACTGACGAGGGAACGGAAACAACATCTCACAGGGTGCGGCATTTGTTGCTGTACAGAGTCAAGCCGGTATGGAGTGGAGAGTGCCGGGAAAAATAAGCTCCCAAAAAAGTGGGCCAAGACTTTGACCTTTAAATATTAGCGGCACGGTTTTCCATACAGGTTGGTTGCACCACTCACAATTGTTGGCGGCAGTGGGAAATGGTAATATGGGGAATGAGTTGTAGCAATGCCACGGCTGTGCAGATAATTTTTCAACTCTTTGCTCATAAATACTGTTCCACGATCACTATAAACATATGGAAAACCTAAAAGACGGAACAACTAGGCAGTCAGTAACCGATAACATTGAAGCATCTTTGCAGGCAAATGCAAAAGGAACTCGACTATACACGTCAGCGACTATGAAAGACACTAGTTCCCTCTGTGGGAAGTTATGACACGGTCTTTGAAGGCGATGCTGCTGCGTTCCCACGCTTGAGAGGCTTTAATTAAATTATTTCGTGGCAGTTGATAAAAATGCGGTTTTAATGCGGAGCAAGTAGGCCTAGTGCATTGCGCACATGTCTTGCGAACCTCTTGCACTGAAAAGGGTAAGTTTTTACTGCGAACGAAATGCCAAAATGAAGTAATACCGGGACAGGCGCGCAACCAGAGGGGGCATTTGCCCCCCCGAAAATTTTAATATATTGCATAGCAATTTTGACATTTGCCGAAACTTTCAAAGAACAAAATGAAATTTGGTGTTCTAATCGTTTATAAAAGTATTATTTGAAATTTTCTTTGCCCTGGTGGTTAATTATTTCCTTAAAAGATTTATCTTGACTCAGGCAATCTGATCGAAAAATTCATAAATGATTGGCATTTAAACACAAATATGCTGGAATTGTCAAAACTTGGGAGATAGTTCAAAATATGGGTATTTCTAAGGCATTTTTTATCCTTTTGTTTGTGTACCAATCTAAAAACTTTCAGAAATGCAGTGCGTGTGTATATTTTGATTTTGTTTCTTGCCTATCTTCTGAGGAAGAGAGTTTGGATACACTCTCAAAACGTCATCTATAAATACCGCATTCTTATCACACAAGTGGAGCAAAGTTTGCAGCCAGTAGACTATGCCTTGTGACAAAAACAGCATACTACGTTCATGGGCGTCGGAAAGATTGTTTCCAGGGGTGGGCAAAAATGGATTTTTTCAAACGCAGCTAAAAATATTTTTACAAGGGGGGTCAAAAGTGGCAAAATTTCAGTTTCACCCACTCGAAACTAAGAAAAACGACCTTTTTTGGTAAACATTTAATAGGAAAATGTCAAATTTCAAAATGCTTGCCTCTCCCATCCGACGCCTATGACTACTTTCACATTTTGTTAGCTTTACGTTTGTTTGGTGTTGCTGTAAGCTGCTCGAAAAGCGCCATCTATCCTCGGTAAGCCCTTGTGTCACTTCACCTCTTCGCAAAAATCCCATTTTGCCACTTGAACCTGAGATAATATTATTTCGGTCATTAACAAGATTCAAGTCCATACAGTAAGGATTGGAACACAGACCGATTTAAAAACTGACAGGTTTGCGGTGTTTGAAAGCTCCCGTTTCGTGACCACAGAACGATGAAACTCACACACAACTGCGTTTGCGTTACCAGTCCGTGTATCAATCTCCTCGCTCCACCTTCCGTCACTTGTGACATAAATACCACCCACCGGTACTTGAACTTCTTTACCTACTGCAGTGTATTTCCGCTCACTTGCAGTATATACTGCCTTGGGTTTCTAGAGAGACATCATACCCCGGTGTTTTAATGCTAATTTTCATTCCGACTCGGTCGCACATAGCAAGAAATTGATCAAGTTTATAATGAAGGCCCTGTTGAAAAGATGCTAGTACTGTAGTACCAAATCGTCTGCAAAAATTAAGCGGTTGATCTTGCAGCTCCCAACTGTGACACCCTCGTCGACTCGGCTGTAACTGTTTGTTCAATGCACGTAGACTATCAAAACGAGCGGTGACAGCACAGACCCTTGTCGGAGTCCACCACCAACGGTTAACGGTCGTGATTTAACTCTCCCGACGTGGACACAAACATCTGAGCAGGAATGCGGTGACTTGAATCTAGAAGTAGACTCCACAGAATAACCATATCCTTTTCTGAATAACCATATCCTTTTCTGAACAGCAGCAGAATCAGCCTCACTTCATGCAATGCATCTGGAGTTGAAGTTACAGTCCCTTGATCATATATGTCTTCGCCTTGTTGAGGATCAGCAACAGATGCTGCGATCGGCTGCGAATAGATGGAGGATGGCTGCAACGCTCATTGTAACGAATAAACCTGTTTATAGGCTGCTTCGAACGATAGATCATCTTTTTCTAAAACTCTTCACCGGATGTCCTGCGAGTTTGAACCATTAATAAATGCGCCTCGTATACGTTCTTCACGGTACTGTTCGGCACGGTCTCGTTTCCGCGGGGGAGGGCTTTGTTGGGGTTAGCTGCCCCAAACAATGTTCCAAGCACCCCCAAAATCAAATGTGAACACTACAAGCCTATGGATTTTCATCAAGTTTTAGAATGACAAGCCCCATGCACTATTAATGAGTGATTCGAATCTGATTAGACAAATTCTCAACAAATCCCTTGCACTTATCAGGATTTAGGCTGTTTTGCACTTGGAATACTTCGAAAGGCTAATTACTAGGAGAGAGTGATTGCCGATTCGTAAGAAATTGATGAGGTGATGAATTTCGGTAATCGTTTCTTGAGGAATTTGAAATGGAAGTATTCTTTGAAAAGATTGCAAGCACACCGTTCGAAAGCAGAGCTTTCCCACTGAGGTTAAATCTTCAACTTCAAGAAGACTACTGTGTTATAGCAACGCTTTTCGATGGACAAATACTTCCCAAAATGCAATATACAGCATTGAGATCTCCATCAAATGTTTAACGGATTATGTCGGTAAAGAACAGAGTGACTGCATTTCTGGCACATTTCTCTCTTGTGAAAGTGTAATCTAGCTTCAGTCAGCCTGCTGAGGAGTGACGATGTCTCTCATGTAGTGCTACAATGAAACGGCATCTATTATTATCGAAGTTACTGCAGGTGCTACATCTGACAAATGTCGCATCCACAGGAAGTGGTTTTCCTGCCCTCTGCAGCGCTTACGCGCTGTGCATCCTTCACAGGAGAGCTTACGGGCAAGCCCTTGGCCACTATATCTCCCCTCTCACAACCTCTCTAAGTTTACGAGCCAATCCTCCCAATGTTGTCATGCGGCAACATTCAAGTTTACTACCAATTTACCAGCAAAAATATATGTCCGATAGGTGGCAAGCTGTTATAAAGAAATAGTATTCCTAGTTGTATGTCCTACTGGAGAATTAGGAAAAACACTTTGTTTGTTTATTATGACGTCACGTACCTGAAAAGGCGTCAAAAAAGCTCTTTCCACGTACATTCAGGGCAATATCACGGCGTTAATGTGGCATTAAGTTGCAAAATGTGCATAAATACTGGAAAAGCAATACAGGAAGAGTCAGAATATGCCGAAACTGCAAATAAAATTTTAAGCCAATTTAGAGAAAAACGATTTTAAAAATGTGTTCCCACATGGGAACGTTGGGCGGTAAGCGGTTTGAATTCTATTGCCCTGAAATGACCAAAGCCAGGCACAGAACCGCTTTGACATACCACCACTTACTCTTTATCTGAAAAACACATGTAACATGACGAATGGTAGAGGAAGACATAATCGCTTACACAGCATATCATGACTGCTGGGGAATGGGTTGTTATCGCGTGCTTCAAGAATATTTCTGTTTCTAAAAACAAGTGCTATTTTTTGATCTTCAAATGTTTCGCCATTTTGTAGCATTTCAAGCAGTATGCCAACGTATTCTTAATTGTTCATAGCGCAAGTGATGTTACTGTAGATTTGTCGGCCTTGTAATAATAACTCTGGAACTTGACGAAATTCTTTGAAAACCCTTTAGTCACAAGGTCTTAAATTCCACTCTGCCGAGTTGCGTCAGCATAAAATTATTTACGCTACGTAAGGTCTTGGCGAGATCTATTTTTTGAGCTTTGGCATTGTGGAAATTCTTTACTACCCATATATTCTCCAAATAAAATCCTGTCTCTATCCCAGCATCTCATGTGCAGAGTGACTTGTACTCGTCTAGCACTAAACCTTGGCAAGCACTAACTCAATGGCTTCGACCCATGTTAATAGTTGTGAGTGAAACAGAAAAATGAAATTGAAACGGAAAAACTGTTTTGCTGGACTCGCTACAGGTTCCAGTTTTATTTGAAAAATTGAATAAAATTTCTTGAGGTTGCTTCAAACCGTGAAAGGTCTCAAGAATTTCTAAAACTCTCCACCTACTATCCTCACGCTATACGAATTTCTGGCCAAGAATGAGTGACACCTATTTCTCATCTTTGATCTCATACGTTTCAAAATACTGTTTTGATTTTGCTCATTGGCAAAAGGTTTGCAGAAAACCATGCACCAACTTCCGAGACACTTGCTGTGCATCGTTGTATTATCAAATGACTTTTTCAAAAATTGGAAGCAAGCTGCTATTTTGAACACTTCATTATTGAAACGCACTGAACACCTGTAACTACTGTGACACAACTCGCTGAAGAATATTCACATGCAACTACTCAAGAATCAAGAGCAGTGGAAATCTATGCAAACTGTTTCAAAAGAATGGAATCGATGGTAGCTCAATCGTGGCATTAACCTTGGTAAGATGCGTTGCTTTCAGTTTTCAAGGAAAACAAACTGGTAAACGGATAAACGAAACTCCAACAAACGTCAAAGCTGGAGTTGTTTGCATATTGGCAACAAATCAAGCTGTTTTCAATCAGGAGTACTGTGTATTGACAGATCATCTTAAGATGTTAAGTGCGTTTTTATTTCGTACACTTGCTACATCTCGACTGATGGCCTTTGGATATTTGCACGCTTTTGACAATGATTTCTGTGCAGATACCCATTGTCCAAGAATTGTATTGTCGAAAATTCTAACTGAACAAATCACTCAAGAAGAACACTGTTCCCAGATGTTTGAGACATTTATGTGCGCTGTGAACGTTTTATAAATTACAGAAAGTAACGATTTTTTAACAATTGCCCAACATATTTGAACAATTTTTGTGTTAGCAATTTTGGAAAGTACAGTATTTCTGCGATCCTTTTGTTGAATGAAATCAGTTTTCTGACACAACCGAGGATGTATTATTTACAGAAATCCTAAAATGAATTGTCAGAATCTAGACTCATTCTAATACTGCATGAAGTGCAAACAGTATGGAAGATTTGAACTGCATCATATGAAACGAGGTAAGGTTATCATAAAGATCCACTGTATCTTACCGTTTAGGGATACAACAGAGAAGCTCCGTGCATGCAGCCATGTCTTTCGGACTCTGAAGGTAAAGATATAAATTGGCAGTTGAAAGAAACATTTTTCTCTATGAAGATTCACATTTGTAACCTTTTCGGGAAAAATTGCGGATTTTGTAAAACTACCCTATGACGCTGTGCGCGACATAAGCAAAGTATTAACCCAACAAGCTTCTAGTTTTGTTTCAACTGAAGTTCCTGTTCTTGAATCGTCATAGGCTCATAAGCTGATGTCGCAAATTGTGCATGCATCAAAGCAACGGTTCAAACCGAACATTCATTTCTGGCAACGATGGTAGGGGTGGTGCTCTGTAGATCTTTGGTTTCCCCGTGTTTATCCAGACCACAATTGTCCATAATGAGTAACATTAAGCTTCGAGGTTTTGATTCATTTTCCCAGTTATTGAAGTCACTTCTTGACTGTATTCTGGAGTCGGAAAATGTTTCATGTTGAGATTGCAACGCGAACTCAACAGAAACCCTTTACGTTAAAAGTTTTCCTGCCCCATGACTTGACATGAAAAAAAACGGATCGAAAACACGCATGACGTTTTCACGGCAAAAGCAAAAACTTCCCTCTAAAAAATCCCCTTTCTGAGCTACAGTGTGTAAAATTGGTTTGTAATGTATTTTTCGCTGCGCAGATATGATTTGTTGTTAAAGTGATTAAAAATGGACGTCGGAAAGTCAAAAACTAGTTTTGTCCGGAAATAACGGATGCCGTATGTTTCAGGAAATCGTAATGAAATTAAGGGTTGCATGCATTACACTCGTAATTTCCCGACTCGTATAGCGTTTTCTGGCTTCCTGAGCAGGTAAAATGTTCAATTGTTCTGTCCAAAGTGTTTCCGATATCATGGAAAGGTGATGAATCCTCTTTCGAATTTCAGATGCAGAAAAACCGAAAGGAACACATTGTTTTATTTGAGGTTATACCACAAGTACAATTACTGTAAATGTATTTGGCGCAAACGTTTTGACGTAATAACAGCTTGTAGAATCAATTCATTCGCATGTCAAGCAAAGGGTGGTCTGCCAACAAAAAGACCACCTTTTTTGAAGATCTGCTGTGCTCAGATTATTTCTCTATTGCAAGATGTTACACCTGAAAATTAATTATTTATAACCCAGATGTTATCGCCACATTCTGACCATGGTTTGTCATTGGACGAGCCAGTCAAGTTCCTCGTTGCGTTAGAGCATATCCAAAAGTTTTGGGAAAAAATTCCAGACCACAGTAATATGGTAAAAGCTTTTTAACAAGAAAGTAAACTTTCGACTGAGACATGTATTTATCAAGAAGGCAATACTCTTGCTCGTCTTTAAACGATGACGTGGAATTCCATATGCCAGCTGTAGCTTTCTTAAAATTACGTCAGTAACCGAAGATTTTCAACTTTAAAAACACTACTTACTTTCAGGAACTACCGGTACACTCAAATTTTCATCGTTATCAATATTGTCGACAAATGCATCCGCTGAACTAGTCTGCAGCGGTCACGCATATGCAGGCCCGTAGCCAGGTTTCAACGTATAGTGGATAAAAACACATTTTTAAGGGGGCAAGATTTTTGTTTTCATTATGTGTTTGAAACAAATTTCCTGGGAACAATATACTTTGGGAGGAAAGAGTATTTGAGGGGCACAACCCCGGAATTCCCCCGTGACCACGGGCCTGCGCATATGGATGACATCCGCGTGGCCGGTGGCAATCCGCAATTTTGTTACAAAATCGTGGAATTTATTACGTGTGTTGTCAAACTTTAGGGTGCTGTTTGCAAAAATAATCAATTTTTTATTTTTTTTATACATATCTGAGGAACAGTTACACCGGAAGTGACTTTAGGGTAACAAATGGTCGTTTTCGAGTGCATCGTTAATTTACCGATATCAGGAATGTACAGTGCAATGGAGGCTGCCCCCGTTTGGCTTAACAATTTGAAACAAGGTTTATGAACCAATGTAAGTCTGGCTAGACCAGCGACCTGACTCAGTAGGTTTCAGCTGACGCCTATAGAAACCCGCGGGTTAAAGAGGGGGCAATTTGGGTGTTAGTTACATGGGAGCGTTTACGCCCTGACAGAGTTCGTCTAGGCCGCTCTAACATTAATACAACAGATTTGAAACGCAAGCTTGATATCTAAGGTTCATTCTTGAATGTAATCTCTGAGTGTAAAACAAAACGTACCAACGACATTTGCCCAAAAGGATTTGCAACAGGTTATTTGCCAAAAAAAGGATTTGCAACAGGTTAATGAAGTGCAGCAAAAAGTGAACAAAAGACACAACTTGCATGAGAATGTATTGACTGCATCACACAAGGTGCAGTACTAATTACTGATGGAAAATGTGCGACAAGGTTAAAGCAAGACTTCAGATCAGCGACCACATTTACTTGCCAACAGGTTTTTATAAAGTGACAAGGCGACAGCACCAATTTCTGGTCAACCTAACTTCGTGCACAGATCAACCTTGTTTTTCTGATAAGAAAAGGTGCGAAGATGACAGCATCTGCGACGTGATTCACCGCTTACTCTTGTTTATAGATTGCTCGTATTTATCTCTGAGCGGACTAGGCGCTCAAGACCACAACGTCCGCTACGCAGCTCAGTACTTGCTGCTACTCAAGGTCAAGGCACCGCTTGCGCGCATCTTCTAACACGAGGAAGAACACTGTGAAATTGCGACAGAGCAATTAACGTTCTCTGACAATCAGGATGCAAATATCTATTCATTTCTAGCGGCGTGCAAGGAGACTAAACTTGATTTCCCCAATAAACAGGATGTAGCGATCTTTTATAGCGAGTGCACCACAGAACTAAGGTTGGATTAGGGTTTTCCGGCTGTCCTTTGAAGTGTGAACTACTGAACTCGATTGGCAGAGTCTGTCGCACGGGGTCGCCTGAACTTGTCTCCTTTCCACCACCGACTTGTTCGCTGGAGATGCATCAGAGACTTCGAATGATGACACAGTGGCGTACGTGAGGTCCACATCTCCGCTGCTGGCCGCGCCGTTCTGCTTGATTTTTTCTGTCGTATTTTCATGCAGATGAAAACGTTTATCGTGGGCTTCGGGCAATAAAACCATCTTAACAGCAGGCTGCCCCGTAACGACGAGGGTCATCCGGGGGCAATTACCCCAAGTTTTTTTGTTCACCCCAAATTTCATTATTCCCAGAAATGTATTTTTCAAACATATAGCAAAACAAAAATATTTTCCCCCGAAATGTGTAGTTTGCGTCCCCTAAACTTTTAAGCCTGGCTACGGACCTGACAGCAGGCACTACGGCTATTCATCAAGAAATTTATTTTTCCATGCACTTTGTTTGTGCCATTCTTCAGAACAACAATTCGTTCTGTTAAATGCTGGAAAATATTGCAAAGCGGTTCTGCACCCACTCTGTTGTATTTTTTTCTTCGCGAACATGTATTGACAACATCAAACACTCTCCAAATCATCTTCTAAACAACTGCTGTATTTGGCTTGGTCAGGAATTGAACATCTACCGTAACAAAGTCACAGGAGGAAAGGGTGCCCCCCTTGTCCAACGTTCTTCCCCGGTAGAATAAAAGTTGTTTTGCTTTCAGACAAAAAGCATCAATGCTACGCAACCTAGATGGGACTGCTATTCCATAGAGTTAAGCAGCACACAGGATAACGTTCTGTGATTTATTTTTCGTTTTACTGTAAATCATTGGTGGTATGTTGTCTCTGGAAGCAGATAGCAAAACGTTCGCAGCAACCCCGAAAAACTTCTCGACAAAGCTGCTACTACACAAAAGCGACTGCGCGTGGTTTCATCCGTGCTTTCATTCCGAGATATCCAAATGACATGTATCTAAGTAGTTTTGTGATATAACGTCTTCACTACCACACGCAGTGCAATAGACATGTATCGCAGTAACAAGGAACACAAAAATACATGAAAAAACATGAGGATACATAGATGGCGGTAGTAGGACAGCATCCGCTTGATGGCGCTAATACATTTGCGTTGATCAAACACAAGCACAAATGGCACACGCATGAATGACGTCATCACGATTATTATAAGGAAGAGCTGCGATAACTTCCAAGTAGACCGATTTATAAAATGCATGGGAGAGTGGGAGGCTGTGAAGAACCAGAGGTCATTTAGGCTGCAAAAGTCCTCAGTTAGGGCGAAACTGCATATAGTGTAAAGGGAACAGTTTATAGCAATAAGCAAACGTCTTTACTCTGAGTACAAAGTTTAATATGCGTAATGCGGTTATAAGATTTATTGAAAAAAAATGCGTTGTAGGAAAGTCAAGCCACCAGAAGAAATTGGTTCAACGTTATCACATTGAATATCTGCTGTTTTCACTATTCTGGAAATATTAGTGATGGCCAGAGAGAAAATGCGCAAACACTCATTGCAGTGGTGCAGCCTTGCAGTGGTGTCAGGGAATTTAAGCAGCGTGAGAACAAGGCGTCCAAACATCTATTATGGAAATGAATTCTCAGTCGATGTCTTGAGTCATGCATGGGAAAGGGAATTCCTTTGCAGTTCGTTAGACACATTATTCGCTTTGCGCCAGGAGACTAAAGGCATCCCACTAGTTTACACGAGTACAAGAGTTAAATGCAACCAAGTTTAGTGAACGCAACAGAAACCAAACTGAGTAAGATATAACGGCTATACGTCTTGATTCGACTGTTTTCATAATTAAGGCGTTAAATAATTATATCAATGCAGCTGTTTTGTATACACTAGCAAAAGAATGCAAAATATCTTCCTAGTAGATGATTAAAACATACTCTTTATATTCAGCTGTAAAAAGTGCCGACAACTGTTTATACTTTATTTCTAAAGGAATTTGTGACCAGATTTCGATCGCACTGCACTTTGACATTTTAGCACTTCAGGTTGAACGCGGGTTGGTAAAGCAAATTGCTGAGATTTAGTTTGTCTCGTATTGTACGGATGAAGATCTGTAATGAGTTTAAAATAATTGTTAAATGTAACCGGCAGGTGAGGGTTGATATATTCATACATGAATTTTCCACTTCACGATCGTATATACCTTTAGTTGGAGAACTTCCTGCGTTTTATGAATGGGAGTAACTTTGCGAGTCACAAGTCCATTTTTGTTTAAACATCTCATGGCTCGATCTAAAATAACCGATATTGGCTGCGAATGACACGAAGGGGCAATAATTCCCCAGGCAATAAGTCCATATAGTGCTAGTGAGTTTATTAAATCGTAATGCAACACATGCAATGCTTGGTTATTCACATAATGTTTAACTTTATACACTACATCAACATATTTGGATATATAGTATAGCACATATATTTGCAATTCTCTTTCCAAGTCAGTTTTTCATCTACAATTACTCCATGATACTTGTAAATTAAAGTTGTTTCAATACGAATACCGTTTGCATTTATTTTAAAAGATTCTGTGCTTACATGCTTATTTGAGTTTAAACAAATATTTTGTTGCAAATATTTAGTGTTAGTTTATTTGCAGTTAGCCAATCCATTACCTATGTCATTTCCTATATTAACCCACTTTTGTAATTTTTCCCGATTGTTGTCACTCTGAAATAAAACTGCATCATCAGCGAAAAGTATAGGTTTTCATAAAATTTGTATTTGATAAGTCAGGTACACATGACAAAAAGAACAGTGGGCTAAAATCGAGTCTTCCAGGACCTCAGCAATAATTGATTTTAAAGATGATTTAGTGATTCCCCCCTTGAACGTATTGTTTTCTGTCGGAAAGATACAATTGGTTTCGATGCGTTTCCTCGTACACCGTAATGCTCAAATTTCGTCAGCAATATGGAGTAATTCACTGAGTCAAATGCTTTCTTTGATCTAAGAGAACCGCACAGGATATACATTTTTATCGAGGTTTTGGGGAAGGTTTTCGTACAAGTCTGTAATAGCCAGCAATGCGGAATGATTATTGCGAAAACCGTATTGTTTCTGAGCCAAAAGTTGTTTTTAATAAAATGAACGTGCAGTCTTACGTACAGAACTATACCACATATTTTTGACAGGGATGTTAGTACTGATATGGGTCTGCAATTAGTGGGTATTTCGCTACCTCCCGACTAAAAAATTGGTGCTAATTTAGCGATTTGGTGGTTGTGTGGAAGACACCGCCACATAGCCTATGCATTCATTTATCATATTTGACAGAAGAGGTGCCAGTTAAGTATTTTGACAATTTCAAAGCGCGCACCGGAATGTAATTGTGTTCGCATGGCTTTAGATTGTAGTCCGTTAATGAATGTGAGTACAGTATTTTATCTGGAATGGTTGGTGATAGAAACATAGAATCATCTTGGCGTGGTAGAAGACATTTTTGTATTGCGTCAGTAGTTTTAGATGGGCCCGTACGAGTGAATGTTGCCTGAGCCGAAGTGAAAAAAACTTTGATTTAATGCATCTTCAATTAATTTTGTAGATGAGTAAACTCGTCCAGCAGCATTCAAACTTTGGGGAAAGCAGGTGGTTTGTTTTTGCTAAAAATATCATTAATTAGCGGCCATGTTCGTTTTGAGTTTCTGATAGAAGTTTTGATATTTTATAAATGGGAAATAGGTAGTCTCCGCGTTTGACAGACGAAATGATCCCTTTTGTTATCCATGGCTTTAGGTTAAGTTTATATTCCCTTTGGTGTATTTTCTAACAAGCATGTATGTATCTCCAAGACTTCTTTTTGACCTTACAGCAAAATCTAATTTTACATTCCATTTTGAGTCTTGAATCGGTGACGAATTTAAAGTTTCGAGAAGATCTCGGTCAAAAGCAACGATATCAACATTGCGTGTATCTCTAAAGAATCTTTGTTTGATATCTCGTTTTAATCGAACTTTACTCAGAGTTAAAAATTTGAGAGTGATCACTAATATCATGCAGCTTGATATAGGACTTTATTCCGTTGGATAAATTATTTGCAGGATATACAGTATATAAAGTCAATACATGCCTCTGTTTCGTTTACCACTCTGGTTGGTTGATTCAAAACAGGGTAGCCAGCCATGGCTGCATAGAGTATCTATATACTGCTGTATTGTGCTATTTATGTAAACACTGAACCTCGTTTCTCGTCACATGAACCTTAAACAGAGGTTAATGTAGCCTGTTATTAAAAAATTAGAAACAAGCAAAATTCTCATTCAATTAGGTTGATTACACAAACTGCACTAGAAACGAAACTCTTACTCCGTGGTTTGTGCACTAACAAGGCACTCAGTCGTAATGAAGCACGCTCTGAGTGAATTACAGCCCCTGATTACCACAATTGCAGCACTATATCACGTTGAGAGAAAAAATCACATTAACTATAACGCGGGGTGATTTAACCCGAAACCACGATGTTTTCTCCATAGTGGAAGAGTGCAGACAGCGCGCATGAAGTTACGCGCGCCAGTCGAGACGTCAGACAAATACCGCCAGCTACTGAAGCGTGGAGGGCGTTGCTGCGTTTGTCTACACAAGAAACATGCGCTCAGCACGCGTGCAGGGTTGGCTCAACCCTGGTTCAGTGTTCTAGGGTATCGCCTCGTACAGAATATTCACAGTTATTTTTTGCAATTTTTTAATTTGTTTCAGAAAAATATGAGAAACTGCATCTATGTGGTATTGAGGGTGTCTGCATACCATTCCGACAATTATTTTATGACGTTTTTTGCTTCCTATTAACTCAAACCATATGTTTTCACATCCAAAAATGTTGAACTCGTGGCTGAATATAATTCAAATTATTTTATATGTAGTCATTTACCCCCCCCCCAGCTTGCGTTTGGGAATTTTCGTTAATGAAATTGTAGCCTGGAAGAGGTGATCTAATCGAAGTTTCCTTAATTCTTATTTCGACATCGCTATAATATCTGGTAGTATTGAACATGGAGATATGATTTCTTGAAGCTCATCTGTGATTTTATGCAAAGATGTTACAAGGCAACAAGGAGTGATCATTTCACATCAACTCATTAACGCGGCTCACAAAGTCAGTGAGTGTACCATAGTACCATACTGCGAAAGAGGGACTGATAGATCGCTATCAAACTGTTTGTTGCCACTTGCCATCACATTCAGGAAACAATTGTACATTACACTGGTTACAGTCATTCATTTAGATGTAAGTTGGAAGTACATTTTTTGCATTTCTGCACTAGCAGCCATGTGTTGATAACAGCAAAAGTATTCAAATAGGTAAAATTAACACACTCACGTATGCATTTTACCTCTGGCACTTTGTTGCTCAAGTTTAAATAGTCGCTTGCATTGAATGTTTGATTTCGGATTTCACCAAAGCCACCATCTTTTCGGTAGAGTTAAATGTTAAGTATTTTGCCACAGCCCATCTGCTTAAAATCATCATCAATTCCGTGTTTGAAGAGATCGTCAGGTGCAGTGACGGTGAACCATTTTTCAATTGTCTCGCTAGAGTTTGGCTGTTATATTGTTATTCGGGTGTAGCAATAGGAAAATATCAGAAAAGAATTTTAAATGTAATTTAGTAGTTTGTACCTTAGAGGTGTGAAATGTTCACAAACAAAGACATGCTGTCTGCCTTCGACATTTTTGAGGTTCTTTTTGTTAGTAAGAAACTCGTTTCGTTTTTTGCATGACTCAAATCTCGCAATGATTGGGCTTGATTTCTCCTTGTTTCACTTTTTTTGTCCCAGTCGATGTACTCTCGGCGTATCATTAGGTTGGAGATCAATTTCGAGTTTATATGCTGCTGGAAACAAGATATTTTCCCGTCATCATTGTCTTGCTTATCTTCATGTACACAATAAATAAGAATAGTTTCTCTTCTTATCTATTGTTCCTGTCTATGAAGTTGAAAAACAATTGGGTTTGTTTTCTGAAATATCCCACTTTTTCTTCTTCAACCTGATTATACATGCTTTCACGTTAACTATCCTTTTTGCACTGTATACGTTTTAGCTTGTTTTCATGGTCCTGTTTGAGATCATTTAGCTTGTCCAGTTTTTCATTCATGTTTCTGATGGGTTGCCGGAATTGGTTGAAGATTACTTCTTTTGAAGTTGTTTTTTCCATGTAGTTTCGTTTATTATGCTTAATATTTTCTTGGTATGGTTGATTTTCCAAGTTCAATAGTCCACTAAAGTCAGCACTAAGATGAAAACTAATTGTTTATACTACTGCATCAAGTTATTACTTGCACCAGTGGTGTTCAACGCGTGATCCGCAAGCCCAATGTGACCAGGGTACTGAATTTTGTGGCACGCGGAAAAGTCCAGATTTTAAATAGAGTGTGGCCTATGGCCCAAAGCCTAAACATATATTAACAGAAAAATTGTTTGTGGTTTACTTTCCGTTATGACCACACCAGTTCACCCGCACCTGGTATTCGCTTCATCCAGAACCCATTGCTCCACAAGCAAGCATTACGGCTATATAAGACATTGCCAATCTTCCATGGGTGGATAGCGAGTTGTCTAATCCACAGAGCTTGCGACATGCAGCTTCGACCCGAGGCCCAACCTGGTTATGTGCATTTGGCCGGGTAGTGTTACATGTTTGTACACCCCTGACCGAAACTATCACCTGTCTTATTAAATAGAATGCATGTCGGTTGCCTGAGTGCTGACAAGGACCGCGCTACCATGTTATGCTGTGATGACGATCGGCTTGTCTCAGGTGTCACACCCGGAGAGCGAGAGGTACAGCGCGACGAGACGTGAGGATGTGGTCGCGTGACTATTTCCCGGCGTGTTAGCGACGGAAATGAAGCCGCGTTCTGTTGCATTGCCGTTGCAGGTGTAAGCAAGGAAGTGCCGAGTGAATTCAAAGGTGAATAACGTATCATGCCTGTCGGAATTACGCGAATGAGCGGGTCGGTGGATGCGCGTGAGCTATCAATTCCTGGTCTACAAGAGAAAAATGGCAGCGGAGGTGGAGCCTGGACGCCACATACTGGAGACTCGGGCACCTCCACCGACACTGTTGGACTAACTTCTCCAGAAGGCCCTTCATTCCTAGTAGAAATGATTTCATTTAAACGCTCTCTGAACTTACGTGCTCGCTCTGCACAATGGCCTACCATTGGGTAGGCGCGTGAGAATGCTCTTTCCGAATTCAACGCGCTGACACCGATTGGCATGCTGCTGCATTCGGCGGAAATTGTACGTCATCGTCCTGTGATGACGCTCGCTGTAGTGCCACCTCGCAATGGTTTTAACACTATCCCACTGAGCTCCTTAGGACTGCGCCCGACGTGCAACTGGCGATTTCGGAATGGCCCTCCTGAGCTGTTCCGCAGGTTCCAATATTTCGTTATCATTGAAATGCCTTCATCCTCAGTTGGCATGGAGCAACCATCGTTTGACTTCCGACTTTGTCAAGCCATTTACATCACATGTTATTGCGTGTTCCGTCAGAAAAGGTTTTTGATCAGTCGATTTATGGAACGATAAAGAAAGCGAAATTGCAGTGTTTCGCTAGAGCGACAGCGAAATCTTTAATGCCACCTAAAAATGGCAAAGTTTAAAAATGGCAAAGTTTCTTAGGAGAATAAGCGCAAGAATCTGGCGGTGCTAGGTGAAACGCCTCGACTGAAACGTTTTTTTTCAGCAAAGTTTTTNAGCAGCAACGTTAAAGCAGTGGCGTTAACCAGAGCACCTGAAAATGTAGGTAAAAATCATGACATAAGCTTCGAAGCACCTCACTCAGACTGGCTGGCGATATTTAAATGTTGTTTTTCCGGTGTTTTTGTTTGTAAGCTCTGGTTTCCGCTTATTGTTGAAGTGAATGTTGTTTCTTGCCAAGTCACTCTCTAGCCTGTGGAAATATCTTTTCTTGTTAAGAATATACTGTAGTGTTTGTATCATAAACTCTCTTCTCGGAGCTAACTGCATGCGCAGTTGAGCACCATATTTATTCGATTATCAGCCGCGGCTTATAAAGTTTTTTTCAACATTTCATGCGGTTTGCAATCAAGAGCGGCTTACATTTTTTATCTTTTAGCTTTATCAAAATGTATAGATGACGCTCTGTCTTTCCTTGGCTACGTTTTGTCGACCAAATTATTCTTTCGCATTCGATTTTCTCCAGCATCACATGCACATCCGTCGTAGGAGGGATTATGATAAATCGAAGGCAGTTGTGTTGGTTTAAGCACGATTAATACAGGAAACGCACGACTACGCGAACGTCGCGAATGCATCTCAGATCAGAGACTTAGATAATCTATGTCCAACGGCGGTTTACAATCAAGGGCAGCGCACAATTGTTTGACACAATTTCGTGGGGCTTACAATCAAAGGCGAGTAACAATCGAGCTAATATGGCAGGGACATAATCGACTGCTGGAAAAAGCAAACGAGAACGTTGCGAATGCGCGAAAACATGAATTTTTCACTCGATTGCGTCATGAAGTACGTTACAGGGACCCTCCAGTGAAAACTGCCCCGTGCCCTCTCCACTTTAATCCGGCTGCCCCGTGCCCTCTCCACTTTAATCTAAGTTATCTGCTTGTCGCGGCACTGTAAAAAGAGCCGTGGCTCTTGAAAAAACACGTCTGCACGACGCATACCCATACCTACTTTGCCGAATAACCAAGTTTTCACTCTCTGAATATCTGTGAAGATAAACAGTATCACCAACTTAACTTTCAAATCAACATTCAGAGCATCATCATCCTCCATGTGAAATAATTAATTTATGCTATTTTGTTGGGTTCTTCGACCTGGGCTGACGTTCTTCACCGCGCAATATGCTAGCATTGTTGTTTACTGCCATCGTAGGGTTTAAAGGTGCCTTCTACAGCTTTGCTGCCAAAGTATCGAATGCAAACTAGGGCTACCAGTCAGTAATTTCTACAAACAACAGACTGCACATTAAAAAAAACATTTGCCTACCGAAACAACAGAAATGTTAATTTGCAAGTAAACATATGAAAGCAAATACATGACGTGAAACGGTGTTTAATACTGAATTACTTATATTTTCACTTCCAAATTTTGGTCTGCAGCGTATATAGCGATTGGATCACTTTTCCATTTGCACAAGACGTTTTATATAACGTTGGTGACATATTCTATTAATTCGACTTTTTCTATAATTCAGGTTTAGATGTCCATGCCGTTTTGCTGGATTCTTGACGATGCTCGAATTGCCAGTAACCTTTCCATTAGCGAGTACCGTTTCAGCGATATTGCTTTTGTTCTAACATGATTAACAAGTGAAAATATTCTTTCTACTGCTGCAAAAAGTGTGGAAAAACCATATCTGGTCATTGCATCAATACGCATTCCAAACGTCAATTCATCTAAGCGGTCTTCAACGTTACGCACGCACACACATAATACCAAGAATCAGGAATAGATTTTTTGGACAAGAACATATCTTTGAATAATCGAAATGGTCTACAGCTGATCTTCAGGCGCAGGATGGGGAAGATGTCGGGCCACATTTGCTATTGAACTAGGATCGTTTGCGAGATCTCAAGCTGCAACGGAATCTGAAATCCATAAGCTGGCAACAAGGTCTTACTCTAGTAGAAATAGTTTTTTAACTTGCGTGCATAGGCAACCAAGAAATTTACACAATCAGTCTTAAAACTCATCAATTTCTTCAGCTGACGTACTGAAGCGATGACCTTATACAAAACATCGTTCACCCAAATGCAAATCTTTCAGTTGTTTATGTAACAGTTTGTTATTTATCCAGGTTAGTTTTGTTATACGCGCAATTGTATGAATGACTACGCGGGATCGTAAGCAACCTACAGTATTTGATATTAATACTGGAATGAGGGTCTGAAATCGACTGACCACCTTCTGTTTCACCGATATGAGTACTTTTTTCATCTGCTGATAGCATGCGAACACTGTAATGACCGGAAGATACGTTCATTATGTTATTATATTTGCCATAATTAATTGCTAAATTTATATCTTCAAACAGATTTAACGGGCCTTATCATGATTAAACGTAGGCACCCAGATGGACTCTAAAAAAACAGATCTGGGTGAAAAAACAGCAATGGGAACCTTGATGCAAACACACTTAAGCATTTTACCAACGGATGTAACGGCGCATCGCGTCACATGCCTAGAGCGCGCAGTCAGGAAGCGCTTCATAAAGACAGCTACGCACAAGCAACAACCTGGTGGAGTGGGAAATCTGTATTGCAACTTGCCCGTTGCAGTGGTGGAAATGACAATCTGGCTGTTGCGCGTTCGAATTTCCAATGAATAGCCGCGGCTAAACGGTCATAGTTGTTACGGCGAGTTGTTTGAAGCATTTAAATAGGACTGGTGAGTTTCTTGTCCATTGCCGCCTGGAATCTTTTATCTGTTTTAATTTGTCGCAGCTTGTGTTCCTGGGCGTCATCCAGTTAGACAATTAGGTTGTTCGAAAAGGTAGTTTTTGGACAGAAATCCCATGTTGTCGGAAACCGTTTTGGCTGAACTGCATTTTGGTTTGTTTCCTGCTCTGCAGATAATTTTTCAAATGTCTTCTTTGTGCTTTCCCCAGACGCTTCATATGTCTTCGAAATTTTTCCATTGGAATATGAAATACTATATGCTTGCATGAAAATATCCAGTCACTCTAAATTATCTTATGCAGAACAGTTGGTAGGTTCTTGTAAGTCACTTAGTTCACTCAATCTCTACGTGAACTTTCAACAGATAAATTTGTAGAAACATCAGTGAGCAATGCAAAATTGTCACACGACATCAACTACCGTAATCATCCAGTCGCACATGGCTAATCGAACAAAATCAGTTGAACTACACATATGAATACCTGCATTTTTATGCTATGCGTATTGGATGTTGTGCAATACCAGGCTTGCGAATTTTTTGTTTAAACAATCAACCCCAGCCCTGATACTTTAGACCTCGTCAATTTGAAGCAATCCGTTGTGTAATCTTGTTGCTTCTTCTACCCCAGGGTCGCCAACATGGTGCCCATGGGCAGTAGGTCGCCCGCGTGGACCACGTTGGTTCCCCGCTGGCCGTTTTCAAAATTTCATTAATTATGAACTCGAACTTGGGTAGAACAGGGTCGCCACCCTTTGTGAAATTTAGAGCTACTTCTTGGGTACCGATTAATGCTAAGTGGGCTACTAGTTTGATGCATACTACAGAAAAAAATTTTGCTTAATTTACTTTTAATCATGTTAATCTGTGTGACGATACTCATCATCTTAAAGACGTGTTAACTTTATTAGCCTTAGTAAATATCACCTATGTATTTGGCAAAATTCTTGGAAAACCTTCAAGACACAAAGTCACAAAATTCAGTCTGTTGTGATCAACGATGGAGTCTCGAGACCTGTCTTTGCGAGTCTTAGTCTCGGTGTCAAAGATGTCAGGTCTCGTCTCGGTGTCGAAACTTGCAGGTCTGCATATTACGCCTATTGGCTTCAGACTTCGAATACTCCAAAGATATGGCTTAGTTAATCTTCTGAAAATTGCTATATCAACCTGTTTGCTGTATTTGCAGGAAAGGAAAAACCAAAGCAGGTACGAAAAATGCCAGAAAGTCGACAAAATATCGGCTTCGATGTGGTCATAACAAGTTTTTTCTTTGAAGACCCAAAGTCGCAATATGCACTCTGTCAACTGGCGAAAGGAATCTAAGTTATATTTCGAACGACACGGCGAGGAAGTACTTTTGCACTGGAGTTAGAGAACCGAATAAACCGATGCAAAACAAAGACTGTTGACTTTGAGAACGATTTGATGAAACAGCAATTAACAAATTGCGTTTCATAATTACCAAAAAGAGTTAACATGTNTTTGAAAATAAATTTTGGGATCATTTCCTGAAAAAATGCATAGCGACAGTAGGCAGTGATTTACTGATGGCTTCAATATTTTNCCTCTTTTATTGTCAGGTGAGTTAACTATCTGTTGGTAGTCGCTATGTGTGGACTTTACGTGCCCTTATACCTTCACTTAGCTGTTATTTCCAATAATAGGAATTACACACTTTATTATACTGTAACAAGTTCTACAAATTTGTATTTCACATGAAAGTTTCCCTGACAAAAGCCTGCTGTTAGGTTTTTGAAGCCTTGGTGTCCTATTGCAATATTTTATAATTTTTTCTGAGGATTGTGAACAACATATCACGATTTTCTGCAATTCGAACTTCTGCAAATTTTTCAGAATTTCAGAAATCCAATGGATATCAGTGAATGTTCTTAAAAAGCAGCAAAATATACGAGTGAGTCGCATCATTGTTTGATGTAAAAACATTCCCAGCATCTTATGAGAGGAAACTGTTTTGCAATAACACTTTCTCCAATACAATCAATTATTATGTAGCAGGCTAATAACTGCGATTGTAATAGATATCTTAGTTTACTGCCCTACTCGAAGCACCAGAGCTTCGAGTTTTAACAAAAACACGGAAAACATTTCATAGTGTTTCCGCAATTGAGGAATGTCTTCAATTTCTAGAAATCCCCTTGCCCAGATTTATTCCCAGGAGATATTGCGGGTGAAAAACGAGTGAACACCATTTCGCAATTTATCTTGCATTCTTTGAAATACTGCTGTGGTTTTGCTTATTTTAGCAACACGTTGCTTAGCACAAGGTCTCAATACACATAGCAATTTTGTGAGTCGTTGAATGACCAAATGATTTTTTAGAAGATCATGCTTTTCAATTAACAATTGAACTAATGTAATGTGTTGACCATCTGTAATGAATATGACGCAACCCGTTGTTCAGGAATATTCACATTTAACAACTGAATCATCAGCCACAGTGGAAATCTATACAAGCCGTTTCAAACAACTGGAATGGATTTTAGCAGAAGCGTTTAATGTGCTGGCAGCAACTCTTGTAAGTTGGGTTACTTTCAGTCTAATTGTTTATGGGAAACAAACTGGCAAGTGGAGAAAAGAAAATCGATTGAATCCGACAAAAGTCGATGCTGGAGTTGTTTACACATTGGCTATTTTAACAACAATCTGCAGTTTTCTTCGTCTGGTAACAAATCAAGCTGTTTTCAATTTTGGCTATACTGACAGATCGCCATTACAGTGTGAAGTTGGTACGGTCATTTCAACAATTTTCTACGCCTTAACCATTGACGGCGCTTACATGTTTCTCTGGTTTCGACAACGTTCTCTGCATCGACATCCTTCTATGGAAGAACTTAAGAAACGTTGGCTTAGAATACTTGGTTGTATGGCTTTAATATTTATTTTGTTGGGCACATTGTCAATTCTCGCATGTATGTTGATTACCACGCATTTCATTCACACAGGCAAAGGATGCTTCAAAGTTTCACGTTTTGGTCAATTAACTTTGTGGCCTTATTACGTTATTATTTTGTTTCAAACATTTGGTCAAGCATCCATGTTGTTTCTGTTCCTATATCCAATTTGTTTAAATTTAGCAAGTAATAATGCGGATAGAGTGATTAAAATAATGAAACGATCGGCAATTTTCGCTGGAATTTGCGTGTTAAGCGATGTAATTTCAATGGTAATTGTAGTTTTTGTTGCTTCTGATGCAACATTATTATCAACAACCTTAACTGTGTACGACATAAACATGATGGTGAACACATCCAGCGTTTTCTTTTCTTTCGAATCCTGGCGAAAAATTTTTGTAGCTCCTTTTGTTTCATATCTGTCTTCACAAGCAAGGATGCACGCACAACAAAATTCAGCAAGTACAGCAACCATGACTGTACATAACGCTTAGTTTGAATGGTTTTTCATACATAAAAAAGGTGATGAATTATGTTGCAAATGTTTTTCTTCCTAAAACGAATTTGAAATGCTTTGCGTAAAGTCAGCCTAACTTCTTTACGTGGTAATGTGTATTTTCATGTCCTTGTTGATATTGGGATTAAAATCGGAATATTTGAAACCTATCAAATTTCCACAAAATTCCTCACCTCATTTGCATTTCAAGCTGCTTTCAAGTCTACTTCATACTGTACTTTGCGGAGTTAGGTGCCATATGCACTCTTCCAACATCTGCTTTAATAAATGAAAACTTTAATGAAGAAGGTATGGCAGTGAAGAAGGATGCAAAATAATTCTACATTAAGCATAATAAGTACAAATGTTGAATGCTCTGTGTGAATATGAGCTGTGTAGGCCTGCTTGCTTTTGGCAAAGGGAAATTTTAAAAAAATTTGAAACACACTTTAATATTTTCTTGTGTCTTTGAATGTTGTTGTGTGAACCTTTGTTGCGTGCAAAGAAGTTTTATTGCGCATCTTAAGTAAACCCTGCTCAGGTGTATTTTGCCCAGCTGAAGCAACAGAACCAACAACATAATGCGCGTGTGCTTAAAATGTCCTTTGAAGGCTGATTCTCCTAGTAGCTGATTTTTTCCAAGAGCTCTGTCGAGCTGTCTTTCCAAAATCTGCATAAACTCTGTGTATATCAAATAAGCGGGGCGGTTAATTGTCCAGTGTGGGCAAAGAAGACCTGTCGTTTACCAAAAAAACAGTGCGAAAACCAATTACGCCCCTCGTGGACAAAAAGGTTTGGCATGTTAACGAGCTACCAAGCATATTTGTTTCAGCACAAGAAAGAAATCGTTTTGTGAATTGAAGCAGATTGGACCAGTGTGACTCGTCTCGGTATTTGGTTGTTCCGACCTGAGTTTTCACAGCAAATCTCCTTGTGTTCCATTAAACAAGGAATATTTTAAGTTGTTTTCATGGAACGGTTCGGAGTTTTGAAAATGTCAGAGCACTGCAGGTGGTCACGGTGCTGCACAAACCGAAAAAGCTTTGAAACGACGGTTGTTTCAACGAAAGTAGGCAATGAATTTCATCAACCTTTGGCTATGAGGCGTCTTTCAAATACGATCTAGCCTCCCACTGTGCGTTTCACGAGCTACCAGGGCTGTGGATGCAGAACTCAAATTTCAGACTCCGGATCTGGCTCCAGCTAGAGACATTTAACGTTTTTGGCTCCAGCTCCAACATCTAAACGTCTTTTTCGGGGGGCCCAAAATAATTTGGTCCACTGAAAATGGAAAACCATTGCACTGTTAGTACAACTTGTTTGCCCAAAAACTAGGATTGCAGAACCAGAACCCAAACTTCAGAACAAGCGTTGCCGCCGCTACGTGTGTGAAATCACATTGTTTCAACTTTTTTGTGATCGATACCAGTGTCGTAGCCAACCCAAGAATTTTGGGGTTGCAAAAATTTGGGAGGGACCGAAACGTTTCATTTTAGGCGAATAACACTATATTGTTTGGAAAAGCGCCTCTCAAAGCACAAAATGACTATATGTTCTAAATATTTGGGGAGCATGGCCCCTTTAGCCGCCCTGGTTATGCCTATAGTCGATAATGATGCCGTAGATTTCCAGGCAAGGTCTCAATAGAATGTGCCCATTTTGCCGAAATAGACTTCATGTCACATAAAGTCAATAATTTTGTGCAACCCCAACAACGTCGATCAAAACAAACTCTGTTGTAGCCTAGAAACACGTGCGTTGGTTCAAAAGAAGCGTTGCAGCCACTACATTTGTGAAATCACAGTGTTTAAATTTTTTGTGATTGATGCTTTGCTGCAGATTCCCAGGTGTTGTCGTGATACTGTAGATAGTGCCCATTTCGGGTGAATAGACCTTATGTGCAAAGCCTCACAAACATTTCGTAAAAATAACACATTTTCGTGTCTCAACTTAATTTGATTTTTGTGCATTTACTTCCTCCAGTTTCGAATACATCACAGTATAGATCTTGTACAGATTGCCAATAAGGGCAACAGGCGAAATTTCGAATTTTTTCATGTATTTTCGCGTCTTTTCAATTCGTACAACCTGCGTTTGCAAGGAGGGATATGTGTATGCTTTTTGAAATAATAAATTTGTTTGACAAGCAGCAAGTAACTTTTTTATGGTCAGGTGAGCTTGAGAAGGTTGCCGAGTCCCTGAAAAACGCGTCTCTGCTTCTAAAAGGTTTGCGTATGAGACTCAAGGTTATGGTGGGAGTAATACTTTCCCTGTCAGGCAATGCTGCCAGTGGTGTGCATTTTCAATTAGACCAGGGCAGGATTTGCGAAATTATTCAGATAAAACAATGCAATAGTGTTATTTATAGTGTTTTAAATGTTACGTGACTTTGAGAAATACATTTTAAACGGTGATGTGAACAACATATAATGAAACGTAGTAAGTTTGCCACAGAGATGTTGGGTTACCGTTAAAATTACCGAAAAGAAGCTATTCGTACCTGCAAACCAGGTTTTCCTGTTCGAAGGCTTTAACAAACGTTTCGTATTGACCAAGCAATTATAATAAATTATACGTAACTCTATACAAGCAATTAAAATGCTTTTTATTGATTGACCTTCGTTTTTATCATGTGAGAGGGTCATTTTGCGGAAAAGTAACATTACCTGCAGAACGTTTGAAACGGTTTCCTGTAACTGGTTGCAATGTGGGAGCAGTAACGCTACCCACAGCAGCTTCCATTCAACGGTAGAATATTGTCCTTCCTATTGATGTAGTAAAGAAAACACAGGGACGTAACGAGGGTGGGGGGCAAGTAGGATACTATTCCCCGGCACCGAATCACTGCGGGGAGCGCCGAATGATTGGGGGAGGAGACAAGTCCCAGCAATGCCATAAATACCTTCTTCAATACAGAACATTTGGTTCCGAAAGGCGTCAGGTTCGAATATGGGGAAGCCAAATTTGCTTCTTGCCCCGGACGCCATTCAACCTTGTTACGCCCTTGGGCACACACCAGCCTCATTGACTCAATCACCAACGATGCCCTGCTGATTGCTAATGACCGGAGGACTCCAGCCATAATGCAACAACAAAACTCCGGTCTTAGCAGACGTAAGTTGAAAGAGCTTCATTCCCTACGTTAACCAGAATCTTCGATTTGAAACCACAATATCATGAACCGGACGAATCCTCTTCAAAACCGCTTCAAACCGTTTGATGCATCGGTTTACATTGATCAGTTGACTTACTAGCACTTCAGATATTTGACAGCAAAGGCAGTGCAGTCAGGGCCGGCGCTAGCATAAGGCGAGCTAGGCGACTGCCTATGGCGCTGAGCCAAAAGGGGTGCCATAAAGAACCAAAAAATACAATTGTGTTCAGGAAATGACCAATATGCACCAAGTAAAAGCGAATGAACATGATGAAAGTGAATACAACACACGTTCACGCAGTTTATAATAAGATACAGGTACTACACAATTTCAGGTCATACCAAATCATCTGGTGTCCAGGTCCGTAACTAAGGGTAGGGATTCTCCCCCTTGGAAAAACTTTCTTCCCCCGGGAAAAATGTCTTGGATATATTGTATGCATAACTATTGTTTTCGTACTTGCTATCGATGTGAAATTTGGGCCTCCCACAGAAAATCCTTCGCGCCCCCTGTTGTCAAAAGCTGGTTACGGGGCTGCTGGTGACTGTTGCCTTGTGACATCTGTCATTTATGCCACTCAGCCCAGTCTTTTCACAATCATACTTTTCAGGTTCATTAT
>JGI24021J15306_10000966_pt1 | contig 25963 bp, 21 predicted proteins | sample Ectturendosymbi1_FD_15306 | JGI IMG/M metagenome (IMG submission 15306) | reverse complement strand
CGTCCCCCACAGTGTGCAGGTGCTTCACGAGAAGGTCTTCGTCGCATGACGTCGACGATGACGTCAGAACGACGTCAGAGAGCCACGCAGTGCTGGAGTCGAGCAGATGTGCACACCAGTCGTCCATTGGTTGCTGAAGCATACGGCGAGAAACGTGAACTTCGCTCAATCGAAATAAACACGTGATGGTGAAATAACCGACTGTGCGTGAAACAAGGGAAGCATTCGAAATACAGATTCTTTAACACGTTGGGTCTTTCAATACCGGGGTCTCCCAACTTTTTTGTCCGAGGACCATGTAAGTTATTACACAGCAGTTCGAGGGCTGGACATCTTACGTAATGTAATTGTTTCGGGATATGTTATGTGCTACCAAATCAACAAATTTTTCGTAAATATATCATTTTTTCATTATTGACAAAATAGGTTTGCGACCAGATGAAATAGCTTCACCGGCCGGATTTGGCCACAGGCCGTAGTTTGGAGATCCCTGTTTTAATACATTCTAGATTGAAAGCAAAAACCGTCTGAACCTTTGCAGTCATGGCGTCTTCATGCTGACTGTCAAATATTCGCTGAATCGCTTCGAAGTAGAAGCTGATCAGTTGGATTGAACACGTGTATGTTTCTACCTCTTTCTTGAGTTTCGCTACAAAAGTATCCAACATAAACAAATATATGTAAGCGAACGAAAAGTTTTTGAAAAACGAATATAACTTCATTGCTTTGACAGGTGAATTTTATATACTGTCACAACATCAAGGAAATGTAAGAATCGAATTAAGCATCGTCATAAACAAGTAGTGAAAAACTACTCGAATTGCTCTGCGATCTCAACGTGTTCAACGGTTGCATTCCATTAGTGGGAGGTGGACAAAAATGCGGTGGCAGTTTCATGGAGTTTGGGGGGGTGATCCACTTCTTTGGCCAAGTAACTAAAACACCTTCTACTCCAACCACCAGTTGTCAGTCAACAAAGTGTTTGTAGTTAGAAGTCAGTGACCCTCACCCAATGCGTAGTCTTTGTCCGCATCGTTCATTTTGCGGGCAACTTGGCCGAGGCAGGAAATGATATCCATCTGCGCAATGCAAGGTCAGAGTAAAGCAAAGCGCTGAGTTACTTTTACACTGGGCGAGATTGCAGAAAGAACAAGAGTCACTTTGTAATAGCAGCAAAAAGATGTACTTGGTATTTAACAAAAACAACGTTTCATTATGACACAAACATTTAAGTTGATTGCACGACTGGCCAGGGCGAAAAATGAAAATCATGATGTTTAGCGTTTCATGCGTTATGACTGAACAATGCTAGTTGTGCATTATGACTGAACAATGGTAGTTACGCATTATGACTGAACAATGTCAGTTGCTGCATCAGCTGGCGGACACCTAACGCCGTATTGTGCGACTAAACCCCACATGGAAACGTGTGTTATGTATCGCAGTCACTCACCCGTAACGAAAGGACGTTGTCGACATCCTCCTCCCTCCCCCATCCCGAAACAACACAAGAGGCTGTAGCTGTGTCGATGAGGAACAAACTGACCATCCTCATCAGGATCCAGGCACAAGCTAAAAATCATGGACAAGCGTTTTCCGGCAAGTTAATGTTTATCATAAAACGGATGAAAGCAGTTTTTTACTTTTCTTTGCATCATCTTCCAAATGCTGCGCAATTTTCCGCAAGACAGCCTTGGTTAATTTTTGCTGTTGATTCCATAGTTTTACTACACGTTGCATGTAAATTCTGGAAAAAAAACAAGTTTATCCACTTGAATAAGATTTCAGGACTGTGAATGCGCTGTGTTACGAGTTTTACGTGAAATCGATTTCCAGTCGACAAAAGTTATTGATTCGACTTCGTCGTCTTTGTGGAGACTTGTTGCTAGGGCCATTTTTTATGACCTAAAAAATTGATAAAATGACTTTATTTGTCAGAAAATATAATTTTATATGACCAAACAAAAATGACTGAGCTAGAACGCATACAACTACTGTACAAAGAAGCATTACCAGCGAAAATAGGCATAAGAGATGACAGCCCAATGGTTTGTAGAAGCACCACCAAAATAAACAGCTCAAAACAAGAGCAAAACATATGGTATGGTTTAAACTTTGAACTAAATTGAAAACATGTATGGACATTGGATTATTGCTTTGGGGAAGCAAGAACATGCACTTTTAGGCCGTGCATTACATTTCATCCAAATGACTTGATGTACATAAGTCTTTGCCAACATATGCAGGATCATATGCAGGATGCCAAAGCGGGTGCAATTTGCAGGATGCAGTTTAGACCTATCGATGGAGTAGTTTCACCTGATATTTTGAGATTGTTTTAATGGTTTCTTTATTGAATTAGGTTGAAAATTTGCAAAATACGACTTTATGACCTAACATGGAAAATATGACTTTTTATGACTTTACAACTTTCGTTATAGACTTCATAGGGTGCGATTTTTGTTTTAAAATTCGTTACATAGCGTCCTGAAACACAGAAAAAATAACTTTTATGACTTTAAATGGCCCCAGTCAATAGAACATACAACCTTTCGATAATTGGGCGCAAAGTTTGTTTAAACTCATGCTTCTTAACTTAATCATCGTACACATTGGCGAATTATTAAAACCTGATTAAAAAATGTTATTTTTTCATGTATTGCAAAACATTTTTTATGTTTTCCGGAGCAAGTATTCACAGTCCGATGTTTGCGAATCAGACAGAAGTTGAAAACAATTTAAAAATGACGACAGGTCACAAATGGCAAGAAACAATGAGCTGGTTTGAAAACAGGGTCGCTCGCCCCGTGTCATCAAAGCGAAACTCTGTTTATGACGCTGTGTGACAACACAAGAACATTTGTCAAGCAGCATTTTTGCGCAGTCAGGTTATTGTTTACAGAAATGGCCAGGGACGTTGTTGTGAGGAGTGGGAGGGACTTTCGCATCGTTCAGCACCCCCAGATAATAATCTTCACCTGAACTTGTCCCCTTTATCCGTCCCCAGAAAAGCGAGTAAGCTCCAGGCCAGTGCTTCCTTCGCAGAACTGTCCAGTACTCCGTTCAAAATAATTTCTTCTATCAACTGCAAATCAACATGGTCGGTTTGTATTGCCATGCAGTGTTCAATGGACACATAAAACGTTGGTGAAGAAATCTTTTAAATAATGCTTGCTACGATCAAGCTCGGGTTGGTTCTTTAAACTCTTTCAAACCCGATGGACATCCGGGAAAGTAGCGGACGTCATCATCGACCATCGACAAGTCACGTTATTATCAACGCAGACATGGCTGGGAGACAAGTAACTACTGAGTCTCGTCGAATGGCTGTCATACACGTCACGAACCGAAACAAGGTACAGTGTGACGTGTGGGGAAGATCAACACGTCATACTGATGACGCAACACCTTAACATCCGACCAACAGATCTGAAACCTGAGCAGACTTCTCTTGTATGGAGGTTTCGTGATCTTGGATCGAAGGAAGAACGCTCTTCATCCATCGACGTTGGATTTCCTCACTGTCTGAATAAGCCTGGTTGAGAAAAGTGCACTTTGAGAGATTTAGGGAAAAAATCGAAAAAAGGCAAATCGATAAATTTTAAGCTCCTGAAACAAAAAAGCAGGGTTCCCACACATTTTCAAAAACAATTTCCCATATTTCTTCAATACCTTCTCAATACCAAACGAAAAAACTTCAATACCAATATTTCGGATAAATTCAATACTTTTTCAAGGTCTTGAAAACCGATTTCACAATTCAATACTTTAAATACCGTGTGGGAATCCCGAAAAAGACTGTTGGTAGCACGAGCAATTAAAATTTTGCTGAAACACACACACAGACCCAGCACACGTCATCAGTGGTGACGCACCAGCAGCACTGACGTCATGCCTTGGATAGCGAGCTTCCGCACGCTGAGCATGGGATCTCTGCAGCGTTTCTTCATGATCGTTATCGATCGCTTGGTGGCAGCAATGACTCCCTTGCACAGGGCGACCTCCAGTGTCTGCACAGCGTTCCTCCGCACAGCGACTTTCTCCTCACTGCATCGGTTCTCGAGGAGGGTCAGGAGGTTATTCACTGGGGAGTGTGGGAAGAAACGATTAAGTCAGGACTTGGATGATGGTAGAACACGTTTATAAATATGTTTGATATATTTTTGCGAGGACAATAATTGGCGACACACCGAAGCCTGATTTGCGCTTCTTTCCGGGGAGGTTGGGGTGAACGATCTTTGCCCAAGGAACGTTACGGCGATTCACTCAGCGGCCGTGGTTCGAACACCCAACCTCCCAATTGAGAGCCGGACACTCTACAACTGAGCTCGATAGCTCGAGAAAGTGGACAACTTGGAGGAAATCACAGATCAGCATTATGAACTGATCACGACTATCAGCGGATCACGATTACGAACGCAACAGAAAAAACAATGGCTGGAAAATGACTTTCATGCTTGCGAAGCATCCCAACCTTCAACAGCCCCCCCACCCCCTCTTACCTGCATTGTGAGGGAACAGGTACCGGGATGGTGCTTGCACTGAGCGCAGCGTCGTCGGCGTAACAAGCGGTGGCCAGGAGCTTTTGCGAACATCCGGGTCCATGGGGGTGACCCCTGTGATTGGGGTGGGGTTTCTGTAAAGAAAGAGCCCCAACTTTAATCAAAGCAATCGTCTGATTTTGTGTATTTCACATGGGAATGCGAATAAACGCCCGAAGTTCACGGACTGATAAAATGTGAATGAGAACCGGAAATAAATAAAGCTTTGATCTTAGAATTAAAATCGCGGCTCAATGTTTTTCTTCCGAAGCAGTATCCCAACAGAGCAACGTTACCACTGATGCGTGTCAAGCAACTTAAACCATCTCAAGAACAACCTCCTCACGTGTTCTCTTTCTCTGGGGATGCGGCGGCGTCCGGTCCTTGAATCAGTTCAGCAAAGACCGCGGGAGCCACCACTTGCTTATTCATGACGTCACAAAGGACAGCGAGAGCGCGCGAGCGAACAGTCGGCGCGAAATCTGTCGTGGCGTTCATCACCGTCTGCACGTGAACGAGTTATATAATCTTGCAAGTGGACTGTGAAGTCACAATGAAATATAATCTTATGTCAACGACAACAAAGAGACGACATCAGATGTTGCAACATTTCACAAAACTAAGATCAAACAAAATAATGTAACGTCAAAAGATTATGTCGAGTTCTGAACACAGTTTCTGTAAACAAAACACGTACGTCACAAAAGCAGAAGCGATTCTGAAGTTGAAGACTTGGGGGGAAACAAATTTGGGCAACGACGTCACAAAAGCTAAGATTATATCCAGTTCCGAAAACAGTTTCTGTCAACAAAAGGGGGGGAGGGGGAATTCGGGATTGACAATAACGTCGGGAAGGAGAACGCATTTCAACAAGAAGCTGGCTTTGCAGGCAGAGCATGCATTGGAAATCAAAATGTAAACAATGATTTCGTGCGGTAGACACAGTCATAGAAGTTGCCTGTGTCAGCCAGTTGGGAACATGGCAAAACATGGGAAACCACAACCTTGCAAACCCACCCTCCCGGAACTGGCCAAGCTGCTGAGAGAAAAGCTGTGGAAAAGTAAAACTGCTGCAACAAACTTTACGATGATCAAACACTGTTTGTCGAACCTGGCCACGGCATGAAATGCCGGCAACAAGGTCTTTTGTGTTTCCTTATAGTTATAATCCACCTGTGACCATTCCCTGTTCGGAAGTTGAGACGAATATTATCACAAGACCGGCAACACCATATTTGGCAAAAGCAACAGTCACCTGCAACAGGTGTTTGTGCGTGACGCTTGTTTTCAACGAATCAGAGGCTTCGACGTCATCAGCGAAGGATCTCTCCGGTTGGTTGAGAAGTTGACCAATCACGAACAAGGAACCGACACGGTAACTTATCTGTGAAAAGCAATTTCGTGATTTTAAATGACGCATGTAGCAGCAATGACAACAGTCACTAATGCTTAGGGATCCCCCCCAGCATCCAACAGTTTGTTGAAAGTCAAGTCATTACGCAGGTGAACGCGTAAGAGTAACTCTGGGTTGATCTACAGCGCCGGCCCACATAAAAGCAGCAATCAGGATTTTACTGCAAGAAGACTTAAAAAAAGGCCACTACTGAAAAATACTGGCGATATTTTACTTTTCTACTTGCAGGGTTTAAATCAGATGTAACTCATACTTCACAATATCTCAGTCACGATTTAAATTCTTTGTCTAAATACCCTTAAATTTGAAAATATTGAATAAACAAATTAGTCTAGAAGTTTCCAGAGTTCCATGCCCCCTGTTGACCCCCAAACATGATAAGTTTTGCGCGAACATCGAAGCATCTGAGGCGCCACATTAAACATGCGATGCCTGCTGGTCTTGTTGGGAGAAAGTGTGAGGTAGAAAGATCCGATCAACAATAATTATTGTCTTTGACAAATTCAGAAGCAAGCCACATCGAGATTTGACTTGTAAATGCACGTTTCAAAACACAGCTGATGATAGGAGCTTACAATGCAGTATACGAGTATAGCAACAGGCATTCACATCAACATTGAAGCTTTTCAAAGTTTCTACATTTTCATTACATGTGATAAAACCTTCACGGGTTTACCAGAAACTCCAGTTCACAAACTCACAATGACAGCAAAATTTTTGAAGACATTTTTTTACTGAGGCACTCAAATGGCTAAGTGTACACGTAACCAAAGCATCAGTCAATTCATTTCGCCAGCAACAAGTTTGAAAAGATGCGGCCTTGTCCTTGCAAAGCGAAATCCCGTGATGACGTACCTTTGTATGCTGCGCAAATCGGATCAACCAGTCTACGAAGTTGGCGAACCACAATATCGGCATTTTGTAAATGAATGTAGAAACTATTCCGGAAACGTGGCTTTTCATTTCACTTCTGTCAGGACACTGCAACATCAAAGGAACGGTTTGTCAATAAAATCATGAGACGTCTGTTCAATCTCAAAAAAAGCAATATCAATGCAAATTTGAGATTTTTTTGCTTTCATATACTTCAAATTTGTTTTTCTCATCTCACTGTTTTGTTAGAAGTCTGACTTCAATCAAAATGCAACCCCATAAATAACCCACGCCATCTGTCTTTCAAAGCAAAGCTACTGCAGAGCAGTGAGCTTCTCAAACTTCTACAAAATCAAAATCTTGAGAATAAATGGATTCAAATCAAATAATTCACACTTTCAGAAATCTCATTGATTTTGGGATCCATCAATCCTGATGTCACATGAATCTTTTGCAAAACTTGCTTCCTCAATGGACAGGATACCTTGGTTTTGGCCAATGACATTGTCTACATCCTTTTCAGGATGAAAGCAACACTTCTACATTTGTGCAAATGTTAAAAGTTAAGAAACAGGGACCCATACAACAGAACCATGGGTAGGTCAGGATTTTTGCGGCAAGACTTGTTATGATCCAGGACCAGCCTAATTGTTAGCTAACAAGTGTTGAGAATGTGTCTGTAATCCTGTGGTTCTGTCTTCAACGCAGTTGCAAAAAGTGTCTGTAACTCTGTGATTCCGCCGGATTCAATGCCTTGTAAGTAGTTCTGTTTTGTCTGTTTTTATCAACCTGCGTTATTCAGTGTGTGTGTGCTTATGCTATGGACTTCGTGTCTGCTCACAAACAAATAACTTAAAAATAAAGTAAATTAATCTTGAGCAACAGCCCATCCGTCCAAAAAACGAAGAGTTCCCCTAAATGTGGAAACTCAGATCTCAACCATCATCAGTTGACCTGACAGCAAAGCAGGCTGCCATCCAACAATCGATTTATCTCTCATGACCACGTGACATCGCTTCTCCTAGTAACGGACATAGAGGGCAAAGTTACACTGGCGGTGAAGTGCACATCAAGTCTGAATGAAAGTTCCAAAAAAAATCAGTAACTTGCAAAACAGGATTTTCGGAGTTCATTTGCAAAGGCAGACTTCAGGCCTGGCCTGGCCTGGTCAACCATTTCAGGGGATTTTGATCCCAGCAGTGGCTTTGCATGACAAGATATTATACTTTGGCGTATTTACATATGAGTGGCGACAGTTCTTCATGAAACTGCCTTCCAAGCAAATTGTCGTTTTTAATTAGTGTCCGGTGGATACCAGTACCACGTACGACGAGATGTTGGGCTGCGTCAAACCATTTCCATTGTTTTTTACGATGCTGTATGTATTTTATGTGTGAGGTCGAAACTCATGGATTTGAAACTTCACGAATTGTATGTGTGGCAGAAACTGGGTTTTTCCGACTTAATTTTCTTACGAGTGACGATCTCAGATGAACAATACTTACAATTAATTGATAGCAAGCGCAAAAAATCGCACATTTCCTGTAGCTGCTAATGTCGTATTGCTCCAAAGTCTTAACCACTACCCAGAAAATATAAACGCTTCCTGCGATCAACATTGCTGGCGAAGTTGGTATCGTCCAATCACCAGTCAATACGTATTGTTTTTTTCCGACGTCACAATAGAACTCCCGATCCAACATGAACCCAACTGACCTGAGCGATGAGGTTCTGCATCATTGCTTTCAAGGCGCTTTCCACCTTCTCTTCATGTTCGCCATATATCGAATGCATCAACACCACGGCCGCTTCGGATCGCTTGACGAAGATACGTGGCACGTTGCCACTGGTCGACACCGCGTAGCGCATGGTTACGGTTGTCATGAGCAACCGCAAGACAAGAAGAGCCAGCTGGTTTTCGAAAAACAAAGCATTACGCAACAATCAACAAAGTCAGCACCAAAAACAGCAGCGATTCGAATCGGGCTGTAAAATAGGAGTTGTTTCTTCAACACCAAACAACAAACAATAACTGCTGTGAACATTTGTAGAAAATCGACTGAGATGCGGACAGGCCGGAAATGCGCGCACTGGATCGCACTGGGTCCACTTCTGAGGTGGTTGTGGTGTAGGTTTCAAAGTTACCGGTACAACATTTTTGTTCATAGATTGAAATAAGAAAAATCACGGTTTGCTACAATTCCGGAAAAATAAAAAACAAAATGTTCCAGAAAACCACGCGCACCTGCTGGAGATATAAAATCGAGCACTAACTTGGCATCGAGCCAGCGTTAACAATACAGCGATTGGAAATCTGGCAGCAAATTTCAGGCCGTCATATCAAATGTGTCTGCAGCTGCGACCGAGTGGTTCAGGCCAAAGTACATTGCGGGCCAAGAGTGAAAAAAATCACAAATACTTTCAACAGTACAACTTTCGGAAAGGAAGTTCTTATAAGGTGTTGAAAAACTACTTGCGCTGAAAGCCAGATATTCCATCGTCCTAATTACGACAGGCACCGATTTCCTGCCCTCACTATAGAGACGCGGAACCACGTCGTGAAGTCGAATCAAGCAAGCGCATGTCTCGAATCAAGCAAGCGCATGTCTAACCTTGTTCGGATCTCCATGCTTTTGATTCACCAGCAGTTTGAGAGCTTTCAGAGCAACTTGGTCGGGTAAAACAAGTTCACTTATTTCTCTGAAAAAGGTTTTCAGATTTATTCAAAATTCCACCTGAACATGATTCAACAGATGCGCAGATATACGATGAAGAAAACTGAAGCGGAGAAGGTTCTTGCTTCGAAACCGTTCGTTGAAAATCAAACTCTCAGCAGCTTCAGGTACATTTCTTGCGCGCGCATCTAATAGCGACAAACAGGTGATTCAGGGAAACTGAATGGAATCTTTTAAGTGTACATATGTAACAAAAGCTGTACACACGTAACAAAAGCTCACAGTGGGAGGGAAGGGGGGAGGGTAACTTTGCGTTGGTGTGACGGAGTTACGCATGAACGCAAACACATTGCGCTGTAGCGAAACCACGTGCTCGATTTGCACGAAGATAACTCGGCTCGTGCACAACAAGGCTCAACGTTTATGAATCTCGCTGCCCAGCTAGGCTTCATTGGAGTCGCTGCTTTTTGTGTTGCTGTTTCCGATTGAAAAGTCATAAAGGCTTTTAAAAGGTTCAGAGCAGCATCTCAACCGGAAGGTTGTGGGTTCGAACCCCGGCCACTGAACAACTCGCAACAGCGTTCTTCGGGCGCGAGCGTCAACCTCAGCAGTGCAGCCAAGAGACAGAAATCCAGTTTAGGCCAGTTGCCAAATAACCAGTCAACACAGCAAAGCACTCCAACTTTTACAACCTCGTTGTTTCATACGCTCCGAACAAGAGAGACACAAACATTTCAGCAACTGTTTAAAGGGAAATGCAGTCAATGCAAATTACGTCACATTCTATGTTTTACTTTTAACCCATTTTTGTAGAACGTGAGCGTGCACCTAACACGTATCGCAAATCCCATTGTCACAAGACAGTCATTATGACGGTGAGAAAAATATTGGATTTTGCTATGAAGCAGGTCATGCTATTAAAACGATGGATGTTCCTGAGTACTCCCCAATCGTTATCAACATTAGAGATGCACCGAAATCAAGACTTTTGGTGTCAGGTTTTCTGAAGCCAGCAAGGAAAAATATCCGACCGGAACTGGAATCATTGTATTACTTTCTGTTTAGCTGCGATTTTGTTACAGTTGCTCACTTTAAGTCCCTGGATTGACAAAATTTTGGCAAGCTTTGTTCAGGCATATCTCGGCAGCCGATTGAGCTAGAGAACTGTTCAAATCTTCTAAAGAAACGGGAAGTCTTGTAGTTTCCATTTTGAAAAAAGTTGGGAAGTTTTAGATCTGAGCTTTTTTGTGGGTGACGTCATAATTGGGTAAGTTTAGTTTTTTGGATGTTGTCATCGGGCCCTAGGTCCAACCCCAAAAAGGCAAATTTTTGTTTCCGTCTTCAAAAAAAAACTAAGCGGAAACACACATCTTTAGAGCCCTTGATTGGCCTTCTAGCGTTTGTGGTTCCAACGTTTTGGCTAAAAAACACAAATTAATTAATCAATCCCCTCACAAATGCAATGAAACAGTACCCTTAAAACGCAATGAAACAGTACCTGTCGATGGTGGTGAAAGATGCTTCTCCGAACTGCTTGGCAACAAAAACAAGACTCTGCAGATACGAAGTGGTTTTTGTAAGATGGTGAATAACCACAGTAGACCGCACCAGCTACAACAACTAAGCTGGAGCACCTATTTCTGGATCTACTGAAGATGTATTCTTCACAAAAGGTCCATCAATTTAAGCAGCAAAGTACATATATATATATCAGGGTTTTTTAAGGCGTTTTAGGGACCTGATTCGGGTCCCTAGAATCAGAGAAAGTTATAATCGGGTCTCTAAAATTTGAGAAAATTGGGTCCCTAAAATCAGAGAAATCGGGTCCCTAGAATCAGAGAAATCGGGTCCCTACAGATACATACTGGGTACCTAACATTTTCCTTAAAAAAAACCCTGATATATGGTATGGAGTGTATATACTACGCCCGCCAGGCGAGGAGGATAGCTCAAACATGATACATAAATAAACCGACGAAATAAATTAAATAAATATGTGCGCGAAATAAATTAAATAAACATAAATGAATTAAATACACAATAAACATAAATAAATCAAACAATAAACAAAACAATAAACATAAATAAATTAAATAAACATGAGGCATGGGGAGAAAACAGCCAAGCAAAACAAACTGTGAAGTGCGTTGAGGATTTGCAACCAAGCACAATGCAGCTGCGAAGCATGCGCATCACAACCTCTGCAACATCACTTGAAACCTCACTCCCACACGTCAAAGACTTCCATAGCCGCGCCATATCCTTCTTGCAATTCATAAATAGCTGCACGTACTTGCGCCAAATATGATAAAAACAAATGTGTTTAACACTTGGCAAGTTCAAAACATGAAGCAACTTCCAAGAAGTAAAGCTCTTTTGCGGCAGATGGTAATAGAAACGCATATCACCGAATTTAAAACGCAAGACAATAACCTGCCTCTACACTGTGTTTGATTAAGGCTGGGCGATCTTTCAAAGAGAAGATCTGAAGCAAGTGGCAGAAATCTTGAAGAGCATTCAGAAGGTGGTGGACCAGGGCCACCGCTTGCTGGGAATTCAATATCACAGCATCACCTTCGTCCTCATCGTCTGTGTCTGCTTCACACGACAAAGGCATTCCCTGAAACAGTTATGAACAGTGTGAGAAGTACTTTGCATCAGTGCTTCGCTTACTTGGCACACGGATCGAATGGACGCCATGTTTTGTTTTGGTGGTTTGGCGATGACAAGCAAAGATTTTACAAACGTGGTGGCTTGCCTCTTCCACATACAATATAAACTATCACCTCTTTTATACGATCGCAAACTGCCACTGAGTGTCAGGCTCCTCTGTACAAGCGAATGTACACTACAGAGCACAGCGCATTACTTAGCAGGAATAAAACAGTGCGAACAAAAAACTTCGCTCGCAATTTTTAACGCCACGATGGTTTGTTCTGATCCAATTTACGGCCAGTTTAGAAGCCCAACTGACAAACTTAGACTTTTTAATTCTTTTCAACCATAAAATAATTAGCCAAGAAAACAACAAAATGACGTTAAAATTTATCTTGAATTAAATTTAAGCAATTTTTATTCGAATAGCGAAGCCTATATTCACTGCACGATGAAAATACCCCAATGATCTAATGCTGACAAATATACCAGACAGACAAAACGCCCTGAAACGAAGTCTTGCAGCCAAAGGGAGTCTATTAAGGGACCTTGAAAAGCATCCCTGTCTCGTCCCGAAACTCTGAAATAACAAACTATTTTAATAAATCGGACGTAATTGGTGAAGAAGACATCTTAGTTCAACATCTTGCAAAAAAATGGCGAAAACTCAGCTGGTTTTGGTTCATCCGGTTCCGTTCACGAAAAATTGGTTTACTTCCTGAATTGCTGCATACTAATTACGTTATTTCCATGCGGAAAATGTATTCACATCTTTTGGTTGGTTTGTTATGGCGCTGTCAGCAAGCGTCTCACCTGGGCTCGTGCACGTTTCTGCGAAGGCTTCTGGGAGTGTTTTTTTCGCTTTGGTTCAGAAGAGTTTGCTTGGGCGGCCATTTTTAAAGCATTCACCGATTTTTCAAAAATAATTTCGTGGAAAAACTGGTATGACTGATCGCCTGCAACAAATCAAACGCATTTACTGCTTCCTGGCCCGATATCGAACACAGCGTGTTCGGTTACTGATAAACGATCGCCATGGCAACCGTACCCTGCGCCATATTGTTTCAGTCCACGCACAATACGTCATAAGTTGCCGTTTATTTTGTCGTTTTTTTACGACAAGCACCCAACTCAGCGGCAACTTCGTTAAAGAGGCCAAGCGATTGAAACGATGGATGTTCCTGAGTACTCCCCAATCGTTATCAACATTAGAAATGCACCGCAATCAAGACTTTTCGTGTCAGGTTTTCTGAAGCCAGAAAGGAAAAAATTCCGACCGAAACTGGAATCAATGCAGTCGCAAAGCATCTGTGTGCTTAGTTTGTTTGCTCCTGGCCATGCCATTCATCATAACACATCGAAAAATTGTCCTGCTTGCTCAATAGGAGGTAGTCAACGCAAACGCTAATCCGGCCCAGCATCATTTTTTGGGTCGCTTTTCTCTCGGATCAAGCAGGAAACCTCTGCTCAAGCCCGCCACGACGAAATGCAGTTTCAGCGAAGTTTTAGCTTTTAGCACTTTATACGTCTTGGAACCTTAAATTATATATCTTGGACTATAGATCGTACGCCATGCCGTCAAGTTCATAAATCGCGTAAAAACCGCCACTTTACCTCGTTCTTTCAAAAGAAGAAAACACAGGTCAGCGGAAAACAAAGCTCTTTCTTTATCGCAAAAAGTGGAAGACTTGGACAATCCACGATGGAGAAGATAATAAACCCACACCTGCAGTTGCTTGCAACTGACACCCTGGTCGTCAAAGATTGCCCACACGGTCTGCAACGGCAACATGCTAACATTGTTAAAAAGTAATTTACAGAAACCACCATATGCAAGTAGTACTAGGATATAGCTTTCCTGTTTTCAAATACAAACGTTTTTCTGCAAGCAAATCACGTTTCAGGTGATTGTTAGTTTGATCGTGATGTACCGGAATTACGTCACGGTCGGGAAGAGAGATGAGATTTCTGTTCAGGTCAGAAATGAGTGACTTTTGGAAGAAACCAAAGTTTCCTGTGCCTCGCTACTGCTTAATACAGTTGTCTCTGTAATCCCCAAATCACTGCTGGCGAATGCGTAACAGCTGGTTTCGTTCGCCAGAATTCTTCTGCGAAAATGTGTTCAGGAACGTACGAAAAAACTATCGGGGTGTCACGTGACAAGTTACGGGCACCGGACCTTGTGAAGGAGTGCGGATTAAGTTGTTGTTATAATGTGCATTGCTATGCTATTATGTAACACTTATAAGCTCGAAACTACAGGCCACTAACATATGAAATGCACGCGTAATGAACAAGATTGTCGTGCTCACCTGTACAGTATACATGTTTGAGTTCAACAATCCGTAAATATAAACATTTAAAATGTTAAAGTTCCCTGAAACAATGCATTAAACTTTTTTGAAGTCAATATTGATGACGTATGTTCTTGAACAAAACTAATGAGTCTTTCGAAGTCGTTTAAGAGTCAATAAACTTATTCACAGCAAATGGTTATATACGATATCACTAAATGATGCGCAAACGGCGGATCTCAAAAGCATACACAGCGAACGTGGTATAACGCAAACCAGAGGTATGGAAAACATGTTCATCATTACAATGAACAGCAAATTAGCCATAAAGTCAATTTTGCAATGATTGATCCAAACCGTTAAAGTTCAGATTTTTATACAGAAACAACGTAAACAAGAACGTTGGTACTTTTGTATCAAGAGCAATTCTACCACGCGTTTGACAAAGCTAGTGATTGCTGGCCAAGTTCATCAAAACTGACATGCCTAGCTGTTCGGCGTATGTTATGTACCCCTCTTGAGTTTGAAGTCATGTCTACGATCAAGCCTGTAAATGCGGTTACCCTTAATCTGACCGATATAGAGTTAACCTCACGAATATGTTAGCTTGCCCGCGTCATCTAGCGTTTGAAAAATCGTATCAACCGGAAGTTAGCTTGGAGTTGTAATGAATCACGCACTAATACCTGGGCAATATTATCAACATTTATTCAATCGAGGATGATTTGCAATTTGGAGGATTCTTTCTAAAGACCATAGGTGGTGCGATGTTAAACCCAGAAAGGGGAGGTTTGAAAGGAACGTCGAACGGGATTGACCACACATGTCCTGAACACTTTTTCCATCATTGCTTTTGTTCTTGATTTGTTGCTTGCACAAAAATTTACAGGACACAAGCACTAAATCGTAATGGATAATAATTTGAAACTTTATGAATTCTGCATTTTACAAACTTAGCAGGCGCCATTTGATAAGAGCTAGCAAATAAGGACAATATAATGGAATATCTATTTTTCACACTAGTGTGTGATGACTGAGCTTGTAAGGTAGGTGAAAAAATTTCACCCAGCTCCTTCGTATCAACCACAAAATTGCATTGTTTTTTGAAAACATCGGAAGTATGTAGGTTTCCAAGGCCGCTGCGGTCTTTTTCGCCACAAAAACGGAAAAATTTACTCTTTGCGTATAGTCATGTTTATGTTGCTTGTTGAAAAGTACCCGAGTTAATCAAGTTTTGGGCACAATCTTCTACTTTTTAACAATATGTAAAAAACTTACTGATGTTGTAAGAAGTAAGGTTATAACAACCAATGAAAGGAAATTTCAGAAACAGCACCTTCCTGTTTTTTTAAACTAGATCCGAATTAACGATTTTGAGGAGCTTTTCTTTCCTATTGTAAAATCAATACCTTGTTCCAGGTACAAATCAGCGCTTTTGTTGTTCATTGCATTCTTTCCCCATTTTTATGACTTTTATTTGGCGTCTGCGATTGTTTCAGACCAAATACGGAAAATAATTCAATGATCACGCCATTTGACGTTTGAGGGCAATGCCGTCACTCAGTGCAAAATAGATGTCTTTGGACGCCAAGAAAGCGAATACGGAGAAGTTCATTCCTTGTGCAATAGCATAAGGCGAATTTTGTTTGTTGGACAAGTAAATTGTAAAATAATTTTTTACGCTAGTGTTGATATTCGCGAGGTATTGACGTGTTTCTCGGCGTCTTTTGTGACAATTTGAACCTGAAATAAAATGGGTTTAAAGGCATTTTGCACATTTCCAGAGCAAGCGTAAAGCAAGTTTTCCGTTGTGAACTTCAGTGGGGCTTAATTTGATGCTGTTTGAATAATATTTCAGGACTGAAGATGCGTGGCGTTACGTGAAACACATATCCTATTAAAAAATTGCTGATTAATTTGACTGTGCCACATTTGTTGAGCGTAGTTAACTTGAACAAGGATATGTGCAAGTACGATCATCGCAAAAAGAAGAAAGCAGATCCCAGTCGGCTGATTCTTCTAAAGCTTGCAGCAAACTTAGAGTTTTTGATTGTTGTGGATTGAGTTTCAAGCAACCAATGCACTTGGGTTATTTATTGTGGGTATTATCCTTTTTTTGGCACAACTAAAATTTTCTGGCGATACTATGTTGACACATTTAATTGGATTTCACCGGTGTTTCTTAATTCTTTTGGAAAAAAAGTAGACATTCCTTCATTAAAGAAAAATTTCAGGGAACTTTATGTTTGTGGCTAATTATAATGCAACAACATAATATGTGCTTGTATCTGAGATAAAATACAGAGTGTCTTATTTTCTTTTGTGTGTGTTGCTTACCTAGGTAGGATGCACGATTGTTGACGTTATCGAACAGTCTTTATGAAAGAAAAAGAATCTTCAACCATAGTTCAACACCTCTAAAAGACTGCATTTTTGTTTTCAGCAAACATTGCTGATGAAATGAGTTGGTATAAAGAAAATCAGAGTTGGTTTTGCAATTAACCTGACATGAAACGGCGCAGCTGCAGATTGCCATCATCGCAACAAACATGAGCAAAACAAGAAACTTTACTTGGTTATACTGGACTGTGCTAAATGTATGGCAAGCCACTGAGAACACGTTGGTGATAATTTACACCCTAAGCAACTGTGTGCCGACTCAAGGTTTCAAAACATTCAGTGTGCCAACAGCATACGTTTTTTACACAACTCAAGGTCAATACATCTTCCATGTGAGTCATAACAAAAGTGATATGCGAAACTTGGAGTTTCTGCGTCCCATTGAAAATTGCTTGGCGTACAAGTGTGGCACGCGTGCTTTAGGTTGATGACTCCTGATTTACACTCTCATTCAGGGTTGGTTTAAGGTTTGACCCTGGCGACTGCTAACACATTTTGAGAGACCACAACTATCTAAATAGTTAGAAAAATTTGAGAGACCGTTTTGGTCTCTCAAAACGCTTTGAAAAACACTGCCCTCATTTACACGTCCTGTGCAGACACAAAGAAATACAAAATTAAGAATAAAGAGCTTGCCTGTCCATCGCGCTCGTATTTACATTGCACATGAACAACTGCTCGAATCAACTGAGCAAAAGCTGTATTTGCATCTTCTTGAAAAACTAAATCAAACTCTGGATTTTCAGTGAACTCCAGTGAACAAGTCCTTTCCACTAGTTCTGAAAACACATGAACAAACAAACAATGTTCATCACACCACCATTGCTCAAAACACTCACAAGCTAACAGAGAAAATAGTAATTTATGTTTTAACAAATCCAAAAGAGTCCACCTTTTCAATACTGCACATATTGGACATCATATATTTAAATTCAAACAGATTTTCAGACCTCATACGCCAGGTTGAGAAATGTCAATTGCTTTGGCCAGTAAAAAAAGTACACCATAATAAAATATTACAAGTTTTGCTGTGCAGAAATATCACTCTACATTACAACAGCAGAAAGAAGCATCATGAAAATATCAGCTGTATTGGCCATCAAAGACAAATATTGATCATGACAAAATAAGAAGTTGGTCAGATGCACTCACCTTTTGATACCTGGTTAAGCTGAAGATCATGCAAAACATCAGTTATGCAATCAACAGTCATTTTTCCAAGTTCTGAGGGATAAAAACGCAATTTTTATTATAAATTAATCTACAAAAGAATTTAGTACAATACCAATTACTTAAAAGGATACATGTGAAGTAACTAAGCCTCATACTAGCATACCTAAGACAAGTTATGTTCATAAANGCTTCATCTTTCAAANCCACATCACAGACTATCTTAAATACAGCTTGAACAGACTCCCATTGTTTTATAAATNATCACTGTTTCAGCAAAGGGACTGCATGTATTTTATAGAATAACTATAAGGTGTTCGTCAGTGATCAGCTTCAACCTAAGTCATGGTAAACCTGTTTCTTACTTTTGGCACACCTTCTGTACAGAACTTGTTTGTTACACTTTGTTAGTCCTGACTAACAACTGCATCCAAACATGCTTGGTAGTTTGGACTTGTAAATGAACTGCAATGGAAGAATAGCTAAACATTATTCAAAGTGGATATGCAGCAAGACTTCCTCGCGCTACATCAGACATTCATTGGGTACTGAAAAAGTCTTCCTAATATCCTTGCCCTGCGTGCCTGCAAATTAAAATATGATGGATTGCAAACATTGAAAAGCCTCAGAAGTTTCAAGCGAAGTGGAACATAATCATGAAACTGTGGTATCATCATACGCTATGCGATGATCAAGACAGTTAATTAATGACTGAAGTAACACTGCACAAAAGGACAACAAAACTTACAGAAAGGACAAACATTCGGAAAGCAATAGCTATGCATTGAGTCAGAGGCAAGTGGGCTTGGCAATACTGGTCAGCACACCGGGGACATCCAAAATCAGGTCAAACCTGCACACAGGTCAATATTCTAGCGGTGTTCCCTCTGACCACAGCAAGGGACAACCACCGCTGCTCCCTGGTGTCAGACATATCGACAAGTTTCTTTGTGAGGCTGCTAAAAAAAAACGAGGCAGCATTAAATTGCCAAAAAGAAGAATTTCAGTAATTGAATGTGCTGGTATACAATGAGTAATACTTTTATTTTATGTCAAATTCATGTCTGAGAAATAGAAAGCAACTCTGGACGAATTAGAACATAGCAGCTTCATCACAGGTAGCAGCCATGCTGCTGGGAAGTGTAGAAAAAAAGTACTGTCTACTTTGCTTCTCGAGGCAAAGGCTCTGCTGGGGCTACTTTGCCTTCAGTCAAACATGATTGGTTAAAGTGGTCACATGACCACACGTATAATACATCAAGTGGCATGGCTTTTACCAGTGTTCGAATAATCAGGTTGACCTTTTCCTGGCCCTTTTTTGGAATTGTTTAGATTTTTATTGAAATTTCTATCTGGCAACCCATGTGAAGGTCATCCCAGGTTATCTGTACACCTTATACTAGTTTTTTTCAATCATCGACCAAATTCTTTTTAAATGACTGAAAAAACTAGATCACTTTGGTAATATTGTCCAAATATATAGACTACTGAACACTTACCCTCTTTACACTGCACTGTTATTGGATTTGCCTTGGATTGGCAATCCCACAAATCACTCAAGCACGACTGTGAGTGTCTCACCGAGCTGCTTGAGCACGCATTTTTTCAACCATACGCGATTCAGCGAATCCAACTAGCAGAGGTAGGTTGGGAATCTGATGATAAGAGATTCGAGCGGAAAAGAGGTTGGGTGGTTTGTATTAAGTCTTGTGCAACCTTTTCTGTACTTGTTTGATGCTAAAACCACTACTGTGGAACAGATGAGCCTATTCAACTCAAGCTAATCCATAGCAAAAATGACAGATTAATTTATTTAATAGTTTTGCCTGTAGGCTAACTACACCAAATTAGGGAAACAACCAGCAAAATTGAATCGGTTGAGCAAACTGGATGATTATTCGGTAGGTTACAAGACATCAGATATTGGGCTGAAGGAGTATTACCCCAAAACTGATTACTAGGTTTTCATTACACCTTGGTTTAGTAGAGTGATTCAACTTCTGTGCAAAATATGTAGCCTAATATTGGATGTGGATGACTTCAGTATAGGCTACACTTTGAACCTTGTATCCCAGTTATGTGGCTGTGATTTCCTCAGTTCATAATGGAACACATGGAGTAGCAGAAAATGTGGCATAAAAGTTTGTTGAATAGGTTGCAGTCACAATTTGGTGAATTGCAGTTCATAGATTACTTACAAAGTGCTGTGAATGCTCATATTTGACACTCTGTTGTATTGTACTGCAGAGAACAGACTGGTTAATGATCGTGACTGAAATCAACAAAGTGGCTTTGCAGTGTAAAAACAAACTACCTTTTCCTGCCCCGTAGAAGTTGTTCAAATTCTGTTAAAGTCACTTGAAGACTGCAATTACGATGCGACGCGGTTTATGACCTCATCGCCCAGCAGTTCTCCACGATTTTCTCTGCTGGTTGTTATTTTTCGGACAACACAAAATAAAATCACATCTCGACGAAACCAACAACACCTACAAAAAACACCTTTGTGTAGTGGAATCTGCTTTCACCTTTTCATTTTCACCTATTCCCCAGCTTTCGCAATGCAATAGGCAAAGCATACGAAGCAGATCTTATCTTTTGAGTCCTTGCAGTGTAAAAATGCCCCAATACAGAGTTCGCAAGTGCGTTCATAAAAGTAAGTTCATGAAAGTCAGCCAAGGGCAACGAATCGCTCACGCGTCAATCCGATAACGGTGCTGTGTAAAAAAGTGGGTAACTGTTACATTAAGTTTTAATACTATTGGACAAAAAATGACTGAAATGTCTTACTGAATAAAATCAGTCTACAGCAGTGGTGGCCAACCAGTCAGAGACCACAGCCACATTCCTTAGTGAGTTAACACAAAGAGCCACATCATACACATGGGCATCACCTTATCTCTTCGTCACTCATACACATACTTTTGCTCAGCTAGATTTATTGTAAATATCACACACCAACATGATAATGACAAAACTTTTCAAGCCATTTATTGGGTGCCCTAAAAAATACGGATATCCATCAGTAGCAGATTTTGGTTGCAGATATAAAATGATGTACCCGGAATCACAAAAACCAATTATTTTACGATGAAGAATGACACCACAAGACAATGGTAGTAAAAATAATTGTTGCTAGCCTAGGCCTAATGTCAACCACCATTGCTCTCAAGCCAATGTTATTTGATCTTTAACAAAAACATGGTGGGACACAAATACGTTTCAACAGTTATGAAAATAAAAAAATTGAAGTATCCCAACTTTTTGGCATGGCATGTTTCATTGTATCTTTGCCTTTATTTGTTTATGGAAGTGGGTATAGGTCTGCCAGCAGTGGTGCAGTTTGAATAAAACACTGTGTGCGTCAGTTTAGCATCTTCGTCATGGTAGTGCAGCAGACATGTTTACATCTGCTGTGCGAATGGTTTTCAGCTCATCTCTCAACATGGCATTTTCACTTTGGTAGTAATGGTTGCACTTTTCATGAGATCAGTTTTTCTTCATTTTGTCAAAATTTTCCAAACTTTTGTGTTCAGATTTATGGTTTAGCTTTACTTAGTACATTTCTACCAAGCCTGGTGCAGTCTACTGCATACTCATTATGTGTTACTGTCTTGTTACAAGCGGCAGATGAATAAGTTTTTAAATATTAATATGAAGGTCCATTGGCGGACCTGTAGCCATTGCCTTTGTTTATTTGTGTAACGAGGTTTCTTTCCACTTCGATTACGTCATCACATATCTGTTAATGATATCCACGCTGATGGACACCTGTACTTTACATTTTACCCATTTATTGTGATAAATGATGCTATTTAATAAATGGAACTTCTTATGTACAAGTCACAGCAAACCGGAAAGAGCCACATCATNCAGCTTGCAAGCCCTGACTTTGGTTAGCCACCCCTGATTCATACACATAGCTGGCATTGCANAGAAAAACAAAAGGTCATGACAGTTTCTTTGTCTGCTAATGNGTATGCAGTCCCTTTGCCTTTGCCATGAGGAAATTTTGGTGGGCTTGTTAGTGTTAATGAGCTCGNCAAACAAAGCTTCAAGCCCCCCAAANTGAAATAGGAAACAGTATAAATCAGTGGAGATTCGGTGNAGTTTTGGAATGACAAGTCCCCCTACACAAGACAAACCTAAAACACCCCTACTGAAGACTTTTTGGCAACGATTCGGCGTGCATCCACACTTTAAGTTGTGCTTTATAAGCTCAGCTCTGTTTGTTTTATTTAACCCCAAATCCTTTTAATTTTGACATAAAAGAAGTTGCCACTGGCATTGCTTGCGTTGCAATGAGGACGCCCCTAACAGTCAGTGCAGTAATAAATTGCAAAAATTATTACTAATTTTCGTAATCTCAATCTGAATTTGTAGTCCCAAAAAAGAACTGAAACTTATTTGTTAAGTTCCAGTTTTCGACACCCCAAGCCCTTGGAACCAATGTCGACTACTCACTACACAGAAAAAAAGCCACACCATTGCCTGGTCAGAAGCCTTCCCAATTGCTAGCGTCGGAAACCTGCTGAGTTCTGATGAGCTCCAAATTGCAATTGCCCTGCAAACTGGTGCCAACATGAATATTTTCGGAAGCACGGAATGCTGCTGTGGTAAGTTTGTTGATAGGCTGGGGCTTCATGGCCTTTCCTGCATTCAGAATGCAGGCTGCTTCCCCAGACATTCAGCTATAAACTCCATCCTCAAATGATCATTGACCCACATTGGTCTCTCCTCTGTCCTTGGGCCTGACGAGAGATAGAAGGCCCGATGGTTTGACCCTGAACCCTTGGTACAGAGGCAGGAGCCTTGTACGGGACGCGACAGTTGTGGATTCCTTTGCAGAAAGTCATGACATACTTGGTCAGTGCTGCTATATCAGGCAGTGTAGCAACTGATACTGAGACCGACAAATGCCGGCAATACAATCATCATGACCTTCTTAACAATTACAATTATTACTTTCAACCAGTTGCAATTGAAACCACTGGTGTGTACAGCAAGCCCACCACCCCCTTCTTGAACTGTCTTGCAAAGAAAGTTGTTGACATTGATTTCAGGCAACCCCAGGGAGCGACAGTGGCTCCAGCAACATCTGTCTAGTGTCTCTGGCCATGGTCAGAGGGAACAGTCGCCAGCATATTCAGATTGGCCTGTGTGCAGGTTTGATCTGATTTTAGCCACCTTCAACCCATTAACCAGTGTTCCTGCCCGTCACTTGCCTCTCTTCAATGAATGGCCATCNCCTTCCGAATGACTGTGTTTTCTGTGAGCTTTGTTGTCTTCAGTATGTTTTTTATGCTGTATGCAAAGCCTGTAGTCTGTGCAGTGTTGTTTTGCTCCTTTTTNAACCATGCTGACTACCTCATTTTCTTTGTTTATATTCCATGNAACCAACACTACTGTAATACAGTGTATTATTGTTCATTGTTAAACCTTTTTGTAATAAATCTGTCTTTATCTCTGGCTGTTCAACCCCATTTGAGGGTACTTTATGTGCCTGGTGGAACACACACACAATGATGGTGGCACTCCATCATGGTCTGTATAGTGTATAATTTCACTGTGTTTTACATTTCGCATGCATGATGATACTTATTACCTTAAGTTTCATCATGTGCAAGTAACGCTAGAAAAAAAAAAAAACTTGCAAAGAATTCGAAACAAAGTTATCAAATCCAAATCCCATTAACAAAAGCATTAATTACAAAAACCCAAATCCATCCAAATTGATCACAATACTAAAATGCGGGAAGTTTTAAATCCAATACGATTCTCATGTCTGGTTTAAGTGACGCTTCGCATGATTAATATTGGCGCAAATTTTATCTTGTGACTGTGCCGCCTAGTGGTGTTTTGAAAGTTTCAGGATCAGCGGTTCAACCTTACCAGAGGTGGCCCGAGTCACTTTTTCAGAAACCGAATCCGCTCCTGTCCCAAAATTTTTGAATCGGGTTCTGGCAATTTTTCAAATTTGGGATTCCGACTCCCATTGATAGCGTGACTCGAGTCAATGACTCGAGTCAGAATTTTTGGTGACTCGAACTCGACTCGACACAAGTTGAAAAAAATGGTTACTCTACTCGACTCGAGTCACCTTTTTTACAGAATGACTCGACTCGAGTCACAGTCATTGACTCGAGACTCAAGTCAGAGACATTTTTACAAAATTTCTGAGTTCTTGAAGGACAAACCCAGTTCGTTTGCACACAAAGAAATGAGGATTTTTTGCTTCAGTGATGATCAAGATTGGGGGAAATTTTTTGTTTTGACTGTCTGGTTGCGCTATGCTNCATTTTAAGGATCAAGTGTCCCCAACTTGNGTAGAGGCGCAAACCTGAGATTTTCCTTTCACTGAGGGGTCAGTAGAGGCACAATATATTGACACCTTATCGTGGTTTAATGTAGTATTTGAATTTCGTNATCATGACAGTGGGTCTCATTCTGTGACCTTGTGTCTTTTCGAGATACCAATNAAGTTATTTAAGTTTTTCAGATTCAAATCCCAACCAAANCTCTATTGCAAGATATAATGCAAATGCGAAAACCGAATCTTGTTTAAATCCAAATTCCTGTCACTGNTATNAGCCTGANCCCAGTTGGCAACGTGATTTCGCCACATATAACGTAGAATTCGTAGCAGCAGTAGAAAAGCNAACGTGGTCAAATGAGTAATCTCAATTGCTATTGTGCTGAGGATTGTCGGCTCGACTCGTTCTTTGGTTGGCTCAGGGCGATGCAGCATTGTGCTTGCAATCAATTGCAATCCAATTCTGTTTAAACAAAAATGATAACATCCAAATCCGTCAATGTATTGAAATGTCGCAAGATTTAAATACAAATCCATGTTCATCTCTAGTCAATTTCATGTACTGAGCTAATGAAAGCCACACATTCAATGCAACGCCAACTCAAAGGTTCAAACAATATCCCCTCGTTTTTGCAATGAACCACACCTATTGCACGTTCTTTTTGTGAAGGTTGTACCTGTAAGGCTGGCACCATCTTCAAATCCTGGTCAAAGCACCACTTTTTTGTGATTGGAAAGGCGGAACAGCAAGTGCGCAAAGCTTCCCACTGTTGCACCAAGCAATAATGAAGATTCCATGTCGTGATCATTTCATTTCTATTTGTTCGCTCCATATGGGTGTTGTTCATCATGGCATGCACATCCCGGTTGTGGTAAATCGCACATTCAACACAATGCTAACTGAGAGGCTGCAACACTTGCACCAAGATAGGGCTAGACTTCTTTAAATGACTGAGAGTGAAAGAGACAAGTAAAATGAATCTCAATAAACTTAGATATAAATAACCTGCAATCAAACTTGTTAAAACGACATTGGGCACAGTTTTCTGATTTATCGGGCGCCATTTCATAGCTTGTTGGGCACCATTTCCTAACATGTCGGACGCCATTTCATAGCAAAGATATGTTGTCGAAAAAACGTTAAATTTCCTGTGACTCGACATTGACTCGAGTTTACAAACAAATGACTCGAAGTGACTCAACAGTTCTTGTGACTCGACTCTGACTCGAATCGACCAGGTCATGACTCTGACTCGACGCGAAAAATTTTAGATGACTCTGACTCGATTCTGACTCGAGACGCTTGTGACTTTGATTCAACAAAATAATAATAATAATGATATTTTATTGCGGACTCGTGGTCCATATCACAGACACAAGCACAAAAAGTGTTTAGTTGCACATCAGCGCACATTACAGAAACGATGTTAGCACATGAACAACACTGGGAGGATCAAAGCAGTTTATCCTCACCACAGCTGTATCGTCATTCGCAAAAGCACAGAAAATGGATAACCATACAGTAGGGCGCTACACAACCGGTGTTAGTACGTGTCCAGCCTTGAGAGGAGCAAGACCTTTCCCAGCACTTCTTACTTTTTTATGCTTGGTGTGTACACAGTGTCCAC